>Ga0307514_10000393_pt1 | contig 99330 bp, 78 predicted proteins | sample 16_EM_MG_FD_203088 | JGI IMG/M metagenome (GOLD analysis project Ga0307514, IMG submission 203088) | Populus trichocarpa ectomycorrhiza microbial communities from riparian zone in the Pacific Northwest, United States - 16_EM | ecosystem: Host-associated > Plants > Roots > Unclassified | place... | reverse complement strand
GTATCATAATGCTAACGTTTCGGATGTAGATTCATTGTCAACTCACAGCGATGGCACCAAAGGGCAGCAGCAAAGGAAAGGGGAAGGCTAGGGCAAAGATGCCGACATCGGTTATAAATTGATGCTTCTTGTTGGATCGGGACCATATCAAGGGATTCATCTTGTAACACATCCGTGGACTCATACGGATATACAATTTTTGCGGCGTTAAGGACGAGAGGGCATGGGACCTCTTTTATGATATAATCTATCTTGACCCAGTCACGACTCGCCACTTTTCACAATTCCTGCTGATGTGGCAGCTCTGCAGGCGCAGGAGTTCGCCTTTTCGGGAGTGCTGGGCTGCCTTCCGCTCATATATGGGGCAAATGTTTGACAAAACCCGCGACTACATGAACAATTGGAGGTGGGACAACCCCAATGCCTTCAGGGATCAAGTCGATCGCTCCAATCCGCAGACAACCAGCTCAGGGAAGGTCAAACGCACCGGCGAGCGTTTCTCTTGGTATGGTAGCGATGATCCCAGGACAAAGATTTAGCTACCAAGCTGCCAGCAGTACAAGCCAGGCGACTTCCTGGCTGTTAGACCACTGAATTGGGATAAGATAATCGATGAGGATGATGATGATGAGAACTGGGCGGATCCCGGTGCGCCGAGCGGTGGGAGGAGCCATCCTGGCGATGGCAATGACAATTATAATTGCCAGGGTGAGGAGGACACGGAGGGCGGTGGGAAAGGGACCGCGAAAGGGAAGCGAACAAAGGACGCGAAGGGGAATGGGAAGGTGAAGGGGAAGGGAAATGGTAAAGGGATATTCCCCTGAAAAACGAACCCCCAGGGGGACATAATATTTCTCGTGCCGTTGCTTTGCAGTTGCAGAAGGAAAGGTATGAGGCAGACTCTGACACGAAGTGCGAACTAGAGTGGGTATATTTAGAGACGGAAGCATCGCCCACCGTATCAATTTCATCAAATGATGATACCGACTCTACTGAGAAGTTGGATGGCGAATATGACTCAGAACTTGACCCTGATGTGGATATGCGCATGGAGGATGATGTGGAAGCACTGGACGGCGTTGATTTAAGTAGCGATTTCGATATGGAAAGGGATGGTGACGATGATGAGGAGGTAGCTGAAGAGGAGGAAGATGAAGAGAAGGAAGATGAGGAGGAGGTGGAGGAGGAGGATGAGGATGAGGAGGAGGATAAGGATGAGGATGATGGCAAAGAACCTCGGACAATTGGCCAGGGAGAGATGGTAAATACGTCGGCTAACGATGCTGATACCATGGTAAGCGATGAGCCAACCGTGCTACCAGAACAAAGCCAGAAGATACGCGAGCATACCCCACGGCCACAATCTCCGGCAGCTGCCCGATCGCCACAAACCCCGGAGCCTTCCCCACGACCACGAACTCCGGAGACTCATAGCGTCAGTGTGCTGGAGTTTTTGGCGCTTGTGACGCCCCAAAAACCTCGCCCAGCGGCGCCAACTCTGCGAGAAGCTGAGGCAGCTAGAAACACCTCGGATTTCGTTGTGGAGCAGCCACTACTCAGCGAATCGGCAGGTGGCGACAGTCTCCCCGATGTACCTCTCACGGATGTCCTGCTCCCGGATGTGCCTCACCCGGATGTCCCTCTCCCCGATGTCCCTCTCCCTGATATCCCATTCCCAGATGTCATTCAACCTGATGTCAATCTCCCTGAGGCACGCCCGGATGGCTCGGTAGGCGAGGAGTGAACGAGTCCTCGCGTTGCGTTTGGGTTAGAGTTGGGTTCTTGTCTTGTGAGTTTCATTTGCTGTAATCTATTCATCTCAGGCACTGATTAAGGCACGCGTGGAGGTGTTTTACTCGTTTCGGTTATGGTTGTGGGCTTGTTCGTTTCCTTTGTTCTAAACTATTTATCTCAGGCATTGATTATTACACGCGTTGCGAGGTTTTTGGATTGCTCACGGTTTATATTTCATTGATTCATACTATTATGGGAAATAACTCGGATGCAGTGTTTTTGCAACTGCTGGCGTGAAGGTGTTGAGGCTCAATGAATCTCTCAAGTATCGTGAGCTTATACCCACACCAGACTGCTCAGGCCCAGCTCCAACTTTCGTCCCTTTCTACAGTGAATACTCCACTCCTCCCGTGTCGTCGACAATGCCAGAGAAGGCCCCATTCCGTTGCCCCAAATTTTCATGCCGAAAGAAGTTCACCTCAGACAGCTGGCAACTTAAACATATCAAATTACACTATCCTGAACACCATCAAGTTACAAAGAATCGGACTGTTCGCAGCGCGCCCCGACGTGTTGAACCCACTCATCGTCGTGAATCCAACGCTAACAAAGATTCCCTCGAGAACCTGAACCTGTTTCCCTACCTCGAACACGGAGAAACCATCGCAGACTCGGAGTCTCAACCACCGCCACCTCCTCTGCCACGGACGGAAACATGCCCCGGCGCCAGTGCTGCGCTGAGCGATTGCATTCCTGGGCCATGGGAATGCGACGCTCATGGTTGCCTCGAGACGAACCTACAGAACGATCCCTACTACCCGTTTGCGACGCGTGAAGAGTACAAATATATCCATTGTGGGATCAAGACGAAGGGTATGAAAACGTACTATGACAATGTGCTGCAGGAAGAAAACAGCGCTCTGCGGTTCCCAAGCTTCAAAAACGGGAATTGCGTCCAGAAGCTCGTGGCTAGCTTGTCAGATGATCAGGCTCTCGGGGAGTGGGAACTACACACTCTCGAGGACATGGGATGGAATGACAATTTCCAACGGCCTATCAAATACTGGAGTCGAGACATCATCAAAACCATGAGATGGTTGATGCCGCATCCAGCCTACGTCGAGCATCTCATTTACGCCCCTCAGCGTTGCTTTAAAAGCTATACGCCACCGAAACACCTCTATACTGAAATGCTGTTACGGGGGTGTATACCCTAAGTAACTCTACTATGTATCCACCGATACTGAGTAAGTACCTAGGTTCACGGCCGTAGATCCTATTTCCTTTTTGCAACGTATTCCACTATCGTATCCTTAGGAATCGACTGCAGATACTTTCTTTGCTTAATGCTTAATGGTTTAGCAATAATCTTCCCTGATCGCGTCCGTGATAACTGATCCTTCGCCTTCTTCTTACTGAATGCCTTCCTATCCTTCCTGGATATCGATACGAACTGTTCTGCCTCCTTGAGAACACGGGACTGCTGATCCGGCTCTGAATCGTACTCCTCTTCTAGGTCTGGAGTCTCTTTCCCAACTTGCTGGATCCTATCTGGATGTATATTATCGGTTCCGGTATAAGGTCTTAGATCTTCTTGAACGACCCGGGGCATAGGGGACAATGTCTTCTCTCGCTGATTGGAATTGATCCTAAGGTCCTTAGATAAAGCCGGAGACAATTCGGCACGTATCCTTCAATCTTCCTGAATATCCCAAGGCGTTACGGACACTCCTTGTCCTGCAGTTCCGACCGACGCTTCACTGAATGCTCTTTGGAGTTTATCGATATATACGATCAATCCTTGCTCCAATCCTAAAATTGAAGCTAGCCACCAAACCAATGATTCCACCAGTCCGGGGGTGGACCGGTCCAGATTGGACAAGTCCGGGTTTAGTCCAGTCCAGTCCAAGAGGTTTTTGGACCGGGATCGGACCAGTCCCCAATTCTGTTGGACCTGGACTGGACTGGACTGGACTGGCGTGGACCAGTCCAGCGCTGTGTCCAGGGTTAGGGTATATTTCTCACTGTATCGGTCTTTTAATGGGAGAAATATATCTTGATGGTACCGAATATACAGACAGAACTGTCATAATTTGCCCGGAGCGGGTATTCAGAGGTGAGTGGTTATCAAATGTGAGGATGAGTCATGTTTTCAGTGATACTTGACTATGAAACAATGTCGAATTTGTAAGTGTGTGTGGACTGGTCCAGACTGAGCCCGTCCAGTCCAAGGCCGGTAGTCTGTGGTCCAGTCCAGTCCAACCTTCTATTTGGACTGGACTGGACTGAGCCCTACCCCAGACTGGGACCGTCCGGACTGGTGGAATAATTGCACCAAACGCACTGGGCCACGAAGATCTGCTGAGTTCTTCTGGCGTATGCAATAGACTTCTCGAGGGAGTAAATTATAACGTCGTCGTTGTTCTCGAAGGTTATCGTCATAAGCTATTTGGGATAACAATGCTGCGGGGCGGCCGCTACACAAAGCTAATAGATTCTAGGTATAAATATAATAGGTATAGGTTTCATAAAAACGCAATAATAAATAAGGATATTTCTCCGTTGGTGGGTATCGTTCTTTCTCTAGCTCTTCGATCTTGTCCTCTTTATTGCCGGAACAATGTGATCTCTTTATAGTCCCTTGGCTTACTCCAACTGGAACTATGATTAATCCCACCACGATAACCACGTATCTGTGGGTCTGATCTTGATGCCCGGTAGATACCATTGCGGCCTACATGCATGAATGCGTGTGTCGGAAAGTGGCCACGTACTAGACGTATTTACATCATATCGGCTCATAATCAGACCATGAATTTAACTTCCACATCTGCATTTTTTTGGCGATCGGTAGTTGCAACGTCTGCTCCCTGTAACAGGAAGACACCTCGATTACGCAATTAATATCCACGATATTTAATTACTTCATAGTCTTACCACATGCTATGCCAACGTAGATTGTATGCGCGTTAATCAAAAGGCCAACGCCACTGATTACACATTGCAGAATCAACTCCTCAACTCAATGCCGGATGTCCGCTTTTGGCTTATCACCAACGCCCGAATCCCTCAGCCATAAGTGCTTAGGTGTTCATTAACCCGGACGTGCCCTGCATCTTCAACTAAGAGAAACCAGAGAGTCCTTTACTAGCACGACTGCAGTGTAATATCTACAACCACATAGTATCTGAGAATGAATCTGGTTGAGAACACTTGCTTGGCAGGACTGAGTCCTTTCGATCTGGCGGAAGTGTTGCGTTATCAAATCAGCTGCCGCAGCACTTTGCTTTCAATGAATCCGCCAAGCCTTCGTGCTTGCTCAATCGAGACGTGATTAGCATGCCGCCGCTAAATGGCACACCGCATGGTGATAACCGTGAGGTTTTACCGAACCACTACACTGCTAGGAGAGAACCCCTAACATCACCCCCTTCTCTAAGATTGGTGACCCAACAATGCTTTGTCTTAAAAAGTAGACTTCATAATTATCTTTCACATCGCAAGTGTGTTTCTCTTTCATGATTACGATAGTACGGGCTTGGCATCGCCCTCGATGATCCCCTATCGCTCTCATATAGAATTCCTTCGGTAATGCTGATATTACGGGCTTAGCATCGCCCTCAATGATCCCCTATCAACATTAAATTCTTTGTTCTTTCATATACCCCTTTTTCCATTTCCCTTTCTGTGCTAATAAACAGCCCGCTAACCGTCTGTATTTTTCACTGTCTGTATTTTTCCATACAGCAACTATTTTATAACTGTTGTATGATATATCCTTCTTTTTTATTCCTTCTCTTGTTCCGTCTCTTGACTTCGGAACCCGTGATATCACCCCCTTCTCTAGGAGCAGTGACCTCAATGCTTCCTGCCGTCTCTGCGAAAATTCATATAGCAAGTTGTAGCGTAAATTCATCAATCGTAACGGTACATATAACTTCATGACCATTTACTCCAATTGTTTCTTTTACACGTGCAGCAAGCTGGTCGACGTATTTTCTTTCAATTAACTATGATTAATCCCTCCACGATAACCACGTATCTGTGGGTCTTATCTTGATGCCCGGTAGATACCGTTGCGTCTTCCATGCATGAATGCGCATGTCGGAAAGTGGCCACGTACTAGACGTGTTTACATCATATCAGCTCATAATCACACCATAACTTTAACTTCGACATCTGCATTTCGTTGGCGATCGGTAGTTGGAACGTCTGCTCCCTGTAACAGGAAGACACGTCGATTACGCAATTAATATCCACGATATTTAATTACTTCATAGTCTTACCACATGCTATGCCAACGTAGATTGTATGCGCGTTAATCAAAAGGCCAATGCCACTGATTAAACATTGCAGAACCAACTCCTCAACCCAATGCCGGATGTCCGCTTTTGGCTTATCACCAACGCCCTAATCCCTCAGCCATAAGTGCTTAGGTGTTCATTAACCCGGACGTGCCCTGCATCTTCAACTAAGAGAAACCAGAGAGCCCTTTACTAGCACGACTGCCGTGTAATATCTACAACCACATAGTATCTGAGAATGAATCTGGTTGAGAACAATCGCTCGGCAGGACTGAGTCCTTTCGATCTGGCGGAAGTGTTGCGTTATCAAATCAGCTGGCACAGCACTTTGCTTTGAATCAATCCGCCAAGCCTTCTTGCTTGCTCAATCGAGACGTGATTAGCATGCCCCCGCTAATGGGAACACCGCATGGTGATAACCGTGAGGTTTTACCGAACCACTACACTGCTAGGAGAGAACCCCTATCAGCACAATCTGCAAAACAGTACTGCAGCGCATGGACAGATTTCAGAAGAAGCAGATGAACCTTGACAAACTGACACAACCGGGATCTGGGGATGCAGCCAACAACTTCAGTGAAACCAATAGGAAGTGCAGAACGGCCTCATTCAATGTTCCACCCAATGTGGCACCCAAATTGTCACCAAGTTAGACAGTGAATCTGGTTGAACCCACAACCTGTTACAGTAGTATGTTGTCTTCATAGTTAATTATGGCTGGGAAGCTGCATTCGCACGACGAAATTGTGATGGGTCATGCATCGCTGCTGGAGCAGATAGGCAAATTACAATCTTTGACAAGTTATCTCTTGGAAATGCAACTGTGGTACCTATATTGCTACATGTCAGCTTTTCCTTGATTGCAATGACCAAAATGTGAAACATGATAATTCATCCGTGCATTTGCAAGGGTAGTGCGTGCCATGCAACACTTCATCATCCCAAATCCATTTGATAAACGACCTACAGAAATGATAACGACTTATCTGTTACTGTAAAGGTAGATAGCGAAAGGTAAATTAGAGACGAAATTATCTAACAAAATTTAAGGCAGTGATGTCATAAGAGTCATAGCAGGAGCAGCCAGTATACAATATGAACCAGTACTATTGGCAGCCAACATGCTGCATTCATCCATGTGTCCAACTGCATAACTGTCCGCTCAAGTCTGCGCACATGGCGGAGATATTGAAAATTCCTTATGGTACCAGATGGAAATTGAGGAGAAGGAGCTGGATAAGGAACAGTGGGGATATTGGGCTATATTAATCAAAAACTATGGGATGGATCTACATGTTGTAAATTGCTGGCTGGAAGCATTGGAATGTGATACGGCTATGTCATCGATCGCACAGATAATGCGGATAGCGGTAGATCAGAAATTGTTTCGCAATGAGGCTTTGGGATGCAAATCATTATACATAGAAATGATATATTTGCTGTCAATAATGAGTATATTACTGTTTCAATCCAACAATGGAGCATCCAATGACTGTTAGGATGTGTTTAAGGTGAGCATCAACAGAGCGTCACTGATTTTTAGTCATTCACTTTTGGCAATCAACAGGCTGCATAGTCACATCTGTCCAATGTGAAACTATTGTTCAACTTTCTAGGTAAGATGACAACCAACATGCTCATTGCCCGATCTTAATAGCAAGCATCAATAGATCACCAACCATTTTCGGTCTTTCATGATTGGTAATCAAATGGCTATATAATGTCATTAACCGATAATTGAAGTGTTGGCCTCCGTTGTAGTGACAAATCATAGTTAAGAAATCACTACCATCTAAAAATGAGCATCAATGGAGCATCCACGATTTTTGGTCTTCCATCCTGGATAATCCTGGTGTGGTCCAACCGCATTCACCCATAATGGAAGTACTGACCATTATTGTGAGCAAAAATGCTAATGATGATATTGCTACCACCTGTTAAAAATGAGCATCCAGGCAGTGTAAACGATTTTTGGTCTCGCATGTTGCATAATCCGGTGGCCGTGGAATGACATTCATCCATACAGAGAGTTGTGGCCACCTTGATGGGCACAAATGCTCACAATGATATCGCAACTTCCTTGTAAAAATCAGTACGTACAAAGTGTTAACGATTTTTGTTGTTGTATCTTCGACAATTAAATGGCTGTCCAATGACATCAACCTGTTAACAAAGTATTGGCCACAATTATGGGCAAAAATGGTAGCAACAATATCCCGACCGCCTTCTAAAAGACGCATCAGAGGCCTCAACAGTTTCTGTGGTGGTTCAGAAAGCTACACAGCACCAAACTGCATTGCATAGCTCCTAAATTGGTGTTGTAATGGTCAGTCTTTTCAATATGTTCACATATCCATCTTCACAACTATGCATGCAATGTCTCATAATTGTTACTTTTTTCTTTCTTTGAGCTCTACAGTCAATACTTACGATCCAGCATTCTACTTCACGCTAACAATGTTACGGGGGTGCTGTACCCTAAGTAACTATATTTCCTAGCGGTTGGGTCCAACACTAAAGAAAGTACTAGGTTCACGGCCGTAGATCCTATTCTTTACTAAGGTTCTGGATAACCTTAGCACGTAATGTGTGCAACCGCTGTTGCCAACCATTCTCAGCGGAAGCCTTAGCGTCCTGAAGTCGTTTACCTTTCTCAGCTTTCTTTGATTGCTTCTTCATTTGAGGCAAAGGATTCACTCGGCTGCCTTGCCAAGTATTTCGAGCTCATTCTGAATTTGTTATGAATCGTTCAGTGTTAGGTGTTCTCCCTTGATAGATGAAGTAGTACGTGGTAACAGGCGGATCCATAGCGTATATATTGTTATGCACACAAAACTAGGCAAGCGATTACAAGTTAGACCACGTGGCATGACCTTTAGCGGGGTTTCATGTTGTACACGAGAAGATTGCAGACAGCTGTGGCTGTCTATCTTATTTCATTCCTAGAAACTATGCGGGATATGCATGGGTGGGTCCATGCACTTCATTGGATAGTCAAATGCGAGTAAGAGGGCTCCTCACACCTACCCGTAACGGGCCAGGATCCAGTGAGGCACATTCCGGTCAGGGTACCTGAGCATGACGTGACTGAGGGAATTATGACGTTTGTGAAAGCCTGGAGCAAACACTATTTCATTGAGTTGAGTAGCAGGAGTTGCAAATTCGTCTAAATTCTGCGTTGGCATGGTATCGGCCGGTCACCGAGTAAAGCTATGACGTTATAATTAATATCCGAGCAGGGTTATTGAGTGCGATAAGGCATGGACAATTTGGGGAATTGCTTGAATGTTCCAACCACCAAGATCATACGATTGCGAGATGTCCAAGTTAATAGTTCTGGTCTGATTCATCGGCTAACGCACCATCATGCAAGAACACGAGTGGGTACACCGCCACCTCTGTCAAGGCGCAGTAGGCAAGATGCAAAGTTACGTGGCTAGTGTGACCGATTTTATCATAGTCTGAAGAGGGTTTCGAGAGACTATGAAGAGATCACATTGTTCCAGGAATCAAACGGGGTCTCGGACTTGATACTGAAGAAGCAAGGACAAGACCTACCAGCAGAGAAATATCCTCATTTATTATTGCGTTTTTATGATACCTATATCTATTGTTGTATACCTAGAATCCACTAGCTTTGTGTAGAGGCAGCCCAGCACCCCCCAAGGAGGATTACTATATGAATGACTATAAGTTTCGAAAACAAGAATGATGTTATTGTTTACAAACTCGAGAAGGTCATATCCTATGCCAGGAATAACCAGTATATCTTCGTGGCACAGTGTGTGTGGTGGCTGGCATCTGTTATCGGACTACAGAAAGGACTGGTCATTCCTGTCAATAATCACAAGATGAGATCGGATATCGCCTTATGAGAAGCTGTACCGCAGGCTAAGAATACAATCCACGGAATCGACATAAGTCAACACTGGAGAGAAGTATCTGCAACGCCTCGAGACATTCAAGAGGATTCAAGATCGTACAACAACTCAGGCTATATTCATCCTGATGGAATACCTCAGGTTCACAGTACAATAAACGACATTCGCGATCAACAGTGGAGTGGTTAGTCGTTAGATCGGCATTCTGGGTTTGTTGAAACACCGAGCAGTTCATTCAGAAATCTCGAAAGGATAGGAAACAACTCAAGAAGAAGCCGTATCTATTGTTGCATACCAGATCAGGGAAGATTCGGGCTAAACCGCTATCCAAAAAGCAGAGGAATAATCTACAGTCAATTCCCAAGTATACAATACCGAGTTACTTGGATAATAGAGAATGGGGTCTACAGCCGTGAACCTAGTACTTACTTGGGGGTTACGAGGATAGTTACTTGGGATAAAGCACCCCTGTAACATTCAGCTTGGTCCAGAATCTGATCGGCTCTTCAATCTTCCTGGAGGTCTCAAGGCATATTACACACTTCCCCCCCAACCAGAATCTGATCTCGTCTATCGGGATGAATCAAGCTGGAAGTTTCTGCTCTGGTGCGCAAGTTATGGATATGTATAACTAATCCCTGCTGAAGTTCGATAACAGATGATATCCACCAAATGCTTTGTGCCAGGAAAATGTACTGATCATCTCTGGCATAGGATATAATATTCTCTAATGCGTATACGATTATGTCGTTGTAATTTGAAAAAGATATCGGCATGTATATTCTTCTTCAAACTAATTGGTGCGTGGTTGCCCCTAGAGCAAGCTAATACATTCAGAGGTAGATAATACTAGATATACGTGTCATAAGAATGCAGTAATAAATAAGGATAATGCTCCGCTAGTCGATATCATTGTGTTTCGTACAGGTTTCAACGCAGTTTCCATTGCCGGAACAATATGATCTCTTCATAGTCTCTCGAAACCCTCTTCAGACTATGACCAAAATCCCTTATGCTAGCCACGTATCTTTGCGTCTTACGTTTCATAGAATGCGCCTTGGCATAGGTGGCCACAGATCCCCAAGGTTATCGTGTTCATGCATGATAGCAATTAGACTAGTTTTAATCAGACCACAACGTCAACTTAGACATCTTGCTCTCGTATGAATCGGTAGTTGGAACATTCAACCAATTCCCCATATTGGTGATGCCTTATCGCAATTATTACTCCTCCCAGTGATTAAATATCGCGCCATAGATTTAGTTGGTGACCAACCGATACTATGCCAATGTAGATCTAGATGCGTAATCTAACAGATTAAATTGCTAGCAATGCTACTCAACCCAATGAGTAGTGTTTGCTTTTAACATAGTATCAACATCATAATGCCTCAGGTATGTCATGCTTAGGCCCATGCCGGAACGTGTTCCGCCGTATCCTATCACATTACGAGTCGCGGATCAGCAACAACCCTAGTTTCCGTCAGAAACACCCAGGTGTTCCAGACTGCTCTGATGGCTCTGACGGAACCTCGTACCCTCTGATGGAGATTTGCACGCTTCCCTTCGCCCAGGCAATATGTCGCGTTGCATACTTACTTCCATTACTTTGTGCCTGGAATGCGGTGACGTATACGCACCATGAGAATGAAATGTGAGTTACAATCTTTGCAGGGGCTGCAGTTATGATGTAGCCGTTTACACAACCCCTGGGAAAGTTTATGCTTTTCTCCAGGCGATAGCCACATGCCACACTATCATTTATGTCTAGCTTTGGGATATAGCCAGTTATTGCAATAGTCTTCACTTCGGATACATCACTTGCCGTTGCATTTGCGTCACCATTAACTTATTTTACACGTCTCAAGTATACTGTCCAATCTTCACACTCTCTAGAACTATGCCCTCAGTCCTCCACATTCTGCGTTGATCCATCATCGGCTTGCGATGCTTCTTCCACTGCATCCATATCTGCATCGTCGCCATCCTCGCGCTCATACCCGTCGATATCACCTGTTCCCAGGTCAGTCATCCACATTCTGCGTTGATACATCATTGGCTGGCGATGCTTCTTTCTTGTCATACGCATCCAGATCTGAATCGTCGCCATCCTTGCCCTTATACTGGTCAACATCACTGGTTCCTAGGTGAAAATTCTCAAGTTCAGTCGCGGGCCGTCGTCACCGGCAGGAGGTGGGGATGGCGTTGCGCTCGTCGCTTTCATCACCTTCATCTTCTTGATTCCTGCTGCCTCTTGGAATCCCAAGATGCAGTTTGTCATCCGTGCAATTGTTGTCTATCAGAATGTTTGGGTCAGTGCTTCCGATGACAGGCTCCCCAAGCGCCACTTCGGAGGTCACAGAGTTGAGAAGAATAGCATTGTCAACACGCGCTGCTTCCACGCTGATGACCACGGCAGGCGTTGGGTTCTCCGCTTGTTGGATCTGACGCTTGACTGTAGCATGAGTGATTTTATACACCGTCTGTTGGTAGCTCTCCGCTAGTGTGTTCCAGGTATTCATCAAGAATGTTTAAGTGTCTGCAACGCCAGGCGAGGTTAACAACTTGCGACCCATTGCAGCACAGCAGGATGTGTTTTTCCCACCGTCATTCTTATAATTGAGGTAGTTCGAGCGATCAGGTCTGTCCGCTTTCAGCTTTGACTTGGAAGCTTTTGGATGAACACCTTTCTTCTTTTGCCACTCCAGGAGAGCATGGCGCAACGCGGTGCAGGTAAACATGGTCAGTGGCGACAGTATATGACCGTCCTTGTCGTCAATCATGGAATTATGAAATCCATCAGCATACTGACTGTGGTTATTCGCCCAATGATAAAATTTGATGTAGATAAACCGTGGGATTGGTTCCACCAGAAAGTAAAGTGGATGCTGGCCATTCGTTAGCAGCTTTCCACTCTCTCTGCGTTGGATTTAGGTCATGTACACCACCTTCCACACGCTCTGCTACAGGAACAAGGTACTCATTGTCTGCCAGAAGGGAATCAATGAATTCCAAACGCTCTGTGGCGGATATAAAGTACTGGAGATCATAAAGCTCTGCTATGTTGTCCCTTGTGCTTGAATAAAATGGCATGTAACCATATCGACTTGTGCTCGAACCTGGTATCGGTTTGAGAGTGTAATATCCAACCTGGGCCGTTGCTTTAGCATACCTCTTTCAAGATCTCCTTTGTGCGCGCCTTAAACGCGATGGACCAAATGGTGTTTTGCTGCATAGTGTTGTTCCAGTACATCTCGATTATCTGCCAGTATAGGGCTTCAGCTAAGGCTTTCGAAACGCGTCCTGTTGCCTAACTTACTGTCTCCAAGTCACTTGCGCTCATCAACGATCGTCTGTCCCACATGTAGAGATCCAGGAGTCTGCCCATTGCAAACACAAGACGCGCCATGTCTGAGTGACCAAATGAATTGATACTGCAACTGCCGGAGACCATTGATCGAGGTGTAGACACAGCCTGCGGTTGCAATTGCCACTTCCTCTGTTTCTGATTCTGTTCGGTAGCTCTCATTCGGAGTGGATTTGTAATGATCACGCGGGCTTCTGGATTAGGGATGGGGGTAGGCATGTCTTCAAGACCACTGAGAGCAGTGGGAATGATTGCAATACTGGATGTGGGGCTGGATACACCGGGACCCGTTGCGGTTGCTCCGGGTGCTGGTGTGCTACGACTGCTTGTACCCGGCATGGCGGTTGGAGTATTTATTGGCCGTCTCTGTGTAGCGGACGGGGTGGAAGTTACGCGTTGAGTGCTATATGCAAGGCGAGAATTGTTCAGCGAAGATGAGGGGGTGGAGTTCTGACCTTGGATTGTAAAAGCTATGGAACTCCCTCCTTGAGTGGAATCCCTCTTGCCAGCCGGTACGGAAACGTGTCGCTTAGCAGGCGGAAGTTGAGCATTCCCAGAAGTCCCACGCTTTGGTCGATTCTGACAATTCGCAAGACTTCGAACATTTTGTACGACTGTAGTCATGTCAGGGCGACGGCTTTCGGAATGCATAGTCCGATATAGATGTTCAATGTTAAGAAAATAGCAGTATTTGCCTGTGCACACATGTGCAACGGCAGGTGAGGTAGATTTCTATTTGAGCGACCATGAAGGGTTTCGACAAAAAAGGGAGGCACAGTGTGGACCGCGCTAGGCTCTAAACCCTGACAATACACGGTGATGAGATTCCTTGAAAAGCATTCAATTATGGGGTTAACTGCCATCTGATTAAACTCAGATTAAACTCAGCATTGATATTCACTGTTACATCAATGTCTGAAAGTCTATTTGCACCGCTTGAAAAGTCTTTATGCCTTCTTGGCGCAATTCTCATAGTATCGCACTCGTTGTTGGCACAATACTTTGAACCGTCGATTGTGTATATCATCAGCTTCCCGGTGGAAATCCCCCTTTGGCAGAGCTAAAAGCATTTCAAAGAGAACAATGAGGCAATCTCTATCCTATGACATCAGTTGCATGAGCTTTTTCCACTGCTAGGTGTTGGTAACAGTGTTGGATGGTTGCACGGTTGGGACAATCTGTGAACTACTCAGCTTGCTCTGAGATGCTTGACGTCTCAGCGGTAAAAATGATTTATGTTGCAAACGCAACGCCCGGCTTTGTGAACTGTCCTGTCCATGAGTACTAAATCTCGTCTCGATGGTTGTCGTTCATGAGCTGCCTGGTGGTTCGGCAAGATGAAGGCTGGGCCGTTTTGTGTTCGTAAACCAACAAAACTCACAAGTTGAACCTTGAATTAAGAAATCGCCAGAACTCAAGTATATATATCCCATCTTCTCACCTACACCTCCTTTCTCTTTCCCTCCCGTATTATACTCGCCGACAGCATCCTGATCTTGACATCACGTAACTTGCACAAAACAACGCCTCCTTTTCCAAAACACACCTGATAACCAATTCAACTTTGTACTGTCCCACTGGGCTTCCTTCTGCTACAACTGTATCATAATGCTAACGTTTCAGATGTAGATTCATTTTTATCGCACAGCGATGGCACCAAATGGCAGCAGAAACGGAAAGGGAAAGGCTAGGGGAAAGATGCTGACATTAGTTATACATCGACGCCTGTCATTTAATTGGAACCGAATAAAGCGATTCATCTCGAAACACATCTGTGGGCTTATATGGATATACAATGTTTTCGCCGTCAAGGATGAGAGGGCATGGGACCTCTTATATGATATAATCGTTCTTGATCCAGTCATGACTCTCCACTTTTCACAATTCCTGCTGATTTGGCTGCTCTGTAAGAGCAGGTGTTTGCCTTATCGGAAGTGCTGGGCTGCCTTCCGCTCATATATAGCGCAAATGTTTGACAAAACCAGCGACCAAATGAACAATTGGAAGTGGGACAACCCCAGTGCCTTCAGGGATCAAGTTGATCTCTCCAATCCGCAGACACCCAGCTTGGGGCAGGTTAAACACAAGAGTGAGGGTTTCTCTTGGTACGGTCACGATCATCTCAGGGTAAAGATTGAGATGCCACGCTGCCGGCAGTACAAACCAGGTGACGTCCTGGCTGTTGAACCACTCAATTGGGATGAGATAATCGAGAAGGATGGTGATGATGAGAACTGGGCGGATCCCGGTGTAAGGGGTTCTCTCCTAGCAGTGTAGTGGTTCGGTATAACCTCACGGTTATCACCATGCGGTGTGCCCTTAAGCGGGGGCATGCTAATCACGTCTCAATTGAGCAAGCACGAAGGCTTGGCGGATTCATTCAAAGCAAAGTGCTGCGGCAGCTGATTTGATAACGCAACACTTCCGCCAGATTGAAAGGACTCAGTCCTGCCGAGCGAGTGTTCTCAACCAGATTCATTCTCAGATACTATATGGTTGTAGATATTACACGGCAGTCATGCTAGTAAAGGGCTCTCGGGTTTCTCTTAGTTGAAGATGCAGGGCACGTCCGGGTTAATGAACACCTAAGCACTTATGGCTGAGGGATTAGGGCGTTGGTGATAAGCCAAAAGCGGACATCCAGCATTGAGTTCAGGAGTTGGTTCTGCAATGTTTAATCAGTGGCATTGGCCTTTTGATTAATGCGCATACAATCTACGTTGGCATAGCATGTGATAAGACTATGAAGTAATTAAATATCGTGGATATTAATTGCGTAATTGACGTGTCTTCCTGTTCCAGGGAGCAGACGTTCCAACTACCGATCGCCAACGAAATGCAGATGTCGAAGTTAAAGATATGGTCTGATTATGAGCTGATATGATGTAAACACGTCTAGTACGTGGCTACTTTCCGACACGCGCATTCATGTATGTAAGACGCAAGGGTATCTACCGGGCATCAAGATCAGACCCACAGATACGTGGTTATCGTGGAGGGATTAATCATAGTTCCAGTTGGAGTAAGCCAAGGGACTATAAAGAGATCACATTGTTCCGACAATAAAGGAGACAAGCTCGAACAGCTAGAGAAAGAACGATACCCACCAACGGAGAAATATCCTTATTTATTATTGCGTTTTTATGATACCTGTACCTATTATATCTATACCTAGAATCGATTAGCTTTGTGTAGCGGCCGCCCCGCACCATTGTTATCCCAAATAGCTTATGACAATAACCTTCGAGAACAACGATGACGTTATAATATACGCCCTCGAGAAGTCTATTGCATATGCCAGAAGATCTCAGCAGATCTTCGTGGCACAGTGCGTTTGGTGGCTAGCTTCTATTTTAGGATTGGAGCAAGGTTTGATCGTATATATCGATATCCTCCAAAGAGCATTCAGTGAAGTGTCGGTCGGAACTTCAGGACAAGGAGTGTCCCTAACGCCTTGGGATATTCAGGAAGATTCAAGGATACGTGCCGAATTGTCTCCGGCTTTATCTAAGGACCTTAGGATCAATTCCAATCAGCGAGAGAAGACATTTTCCCCTACGCCCCGGGTCGTTCAAAAAGATCTAAGACCTTATACCGGAACCGATAATATACATCCAGATAGGATCCAGCAAGTTGGGAAAGAGACTCCCGACCTAGAAGAGGAGTACGATTCAGAGCCGAATCAGCAGTACCGTGTTCTCAAGGAGGCAGAACAGTTCTTATCGATATCCAGGAAGGATAGGAAGCCATTCAGTACGAAGAAGGCGACGGATCAGGTATCACGGACGTGATCAGGGAAGATTATCGCTAAACCATTAAACATTAAGCAAAGAAAGTATCTGCATTCGATTCCTAAGGATACGATAGTGGAATACTTTGCAAAAAGGAAATAGGATCTACGGCCGTGAACCTAGGTACTTACTCAGTATTGGTGGATACATAGTAGAGGTGCTTAGGGTATACACCCCCGTAACACCCGGTGCGCCGAACGGTGGAAGGAGCCTTCCTGGCGATGGCAATGACAATGACAATGGCGAGAGTGAGGAGTACACGCAGGGCGGTGAGAAAGGGACCAGGACAGGGAAGGGAACAAAGGATGGGAAGGGCAAAGGGAAGGGGAAGGGGAAAGGGAAGGGGAAGGGGAAGTGAAACAGCAAAGGGAAAGATATTGTTAAACACACCCCAGGGGGAGATGATATCCCTCGTGCCATTGCTATGCAGTTGCAGAAGGAAATCTCAGAGGCAGCCTTGAACATGGAGGGCTAACTAGCGCGGGTATATTTAGAGCCGGAAGCATTGCCCGCCATGTCAATTTCTTCAGATGATGATACCGACTCTACCGGGGCAGACGGCTAAGATGACTCAGAATGTAAGTCTGATGTGGACAAGTGAATAGAGGACGATGTGGACGCACCGGACGGTGTTGATTTAGACCGTGATGTGAATATGGAAAGGGACGGTAAAGATGAGGAAGATGAGGAGCAGGAAGTTGAGAAGGAGGAGGAGGTGGTGGATGAGGATGAGGAGGAGGATGAGAAGGAGGATGAGGATGAGGATAATGGCAAAAAACCTCTGACGATTGGCCAGGGAGAGATGGTAAGTACATCTGCTGACAATGCTGTTACCATGGTAGACGATCAGCTAACTGTGCTTCTTGAGCAAGGCCAGGAGATGAGCGATCATACCCCGCAGCCACAACGTCCGGCGCCTACCCTACGGCCACAAACCATAGAGCCTCCCCCATGGCCACGAATCCCGGAGACTCATACCGTCTGTGGGCTGGAGTTTTGGAGGCTGGTGACGCCGCAAAAACCTCGCCCAGTGTTGCCAATTCTGCGAGAAGTTGAGGTAGCCGGAAACGCCTCAGATGTTGATGTGGAGCAGTAGCTCCTCTGTCAATCGGCAGTTAGCGACAGTGTCCCCGATGTACCTCTCACAGATGTCCCTCTCCCCGATTTCCCTCTCCCCGATGTCCCTTGCCCCGATGTCCCTCTCCCTGATGGCCCACACACTGATGCGCGCCTGGATGGCTCGGTAGGTCAGGAGTGAACCAGTCCTCGCGTTGCAGAGGAAGTGTGTGTTGGGGTTAGGGTCGGGTTTTTGTCTAGTGACGTTCCTTTGCTGTAATCTATTCATCTCAGGCACTGATTAAGGCAGGCTTGGAGATGTTTTGTTCGTTTGGGTTAGGGTTGTGGGCTTGTTTGTTTCCTGTGTTCTAATCTATTTATCTCAGGCATTGATTATTACACGCGTCGCGAGGTTTTTGGATTGGTCAGGGTTTATTTTGTATTTATTCATAGTATTATGGGACTTCGCGCATGCAGTGTTTTTGCAACTGCTGGCGTGTAAGGAACCTCCTTGTGATGGTGGTGAGGCTCAATAAATCTCTCAAGTATCGTGAGCTTATACCCACACCTGACTGCTCAGGCCCAGCTCCAACTTTCGTCCCTTTCTACAGTGAATACTCCACTCCTCCAGTGTCGTCGACAATGTCAGAGAAGACCCCATTCAGTTGCCCCGAATTTTCATGCCCAAAGAAGTCCACCACAGATAGCTGGCAACTTAAACATATCAAATTACATGATCCTAAACACCTTCAAGTTGCATGCCATGAGAATCTGACTGTTTGTAGCGCGCCCTGACGCTTTGAAGCCACTCAGCATTGTGAATTCAACACTAATGAAGATTCAGTCGAAGACTTGGACGTGTTTCCCTACCTCGAACAGGTTCAAAACATCGCGGACTCGGAGTCTCAACCACCACAACCTCCTCTGCCGTGGACGGAAACATACCATGGTGGTGGTCCTCCACTTAGCGATTACATTGCTGAGCCATGGGAACACGACGCTAAGGGTTTCCTTGAGACAAACCTACAAAATTATCCCTACTACCCGTTTGCAACAGGTGAAGAGTACAAATATATCCAGTGTGGGATCGAGAAGAAGGGCATGAAGACATACTATGACAACGTGCTGAAGGAAAAAAACAGTGCTCTGCATTTCCCAAGCTTCAAAAACGGGAATGTCATCCAGAAGCTCCTGGCTAGCATGCCAGATGATCTGGCTCTGGGGAAGTGGGAACTACACACTCTCGAGGATATGAAATGGAATGAAAATCACCAACACCCTGTCAAATACTGGAGTTGAGACATCATCAAAAAGCATGAGGTGGTTGATGCGGCAGCATGCGTACGCCGAGCAACTTATTTACGCCCTTCACCGTTGCTTTATCAGCGATACGCCACCGAAACACGTCTATACTGAAATGCACACTGTGGACTGGTAGTGGGAGACACAGGTAAGAAGAGATACTCCAGGACAATAACGTGCTCATCGACATTTAGGCAACGCTCAGAGTGGGGGATACACTGGCTCCCTTGATCTTCATGTCTGACAGAACACATCTCTCGAATTTTGTTGGCGACAAGTAAGAGTGCCTTGCATATATGACAATTGACAATCTATCTTCGAAGATCCGCCAGATGCCCTCAACGCACTGCGTCGTCATAGTCGCTCTCCTGCCGATTCCAATCATGAACCGGATGATTGCTCACAAATGGCTGGATGAACAGCAGCAAACGAACCGACAGGTGCTGAACGAAGTACTCGGGTGGGTACTCCAGCCTCGCACGTTTGAACACAATCCCAGTGCCGAGAGCGGGTATTACAACGTTCTCTATGCAGATGGCTACTTCAGGCATTGCAAACTGGTTTTCGCAGCATGGCTTGCAGATTGCCCTGAGTAAAGCGACCTACATCATCTCGAGCGGCATGTCTGTTTTTGGTGCGACTGTCCAAAGAACAAAATTGGATATCATGTCACTCCTGTCAAGCAACACCCTCGGCGGGATCACAACCTATATCGAACACTGAGCGATACCAACACCATGGCAGCCAATGCCGAACACTTGCCACGCCATGTTCACCGAGAATTCAACGTGTTACGACATATTCCCTGTATCATGACTGACCTCCCTAAGCCCAACCTCCTCCATACAATGCAGATCGGCATGCTTGACCACCTCCAGAAGTGGATTTTCAACTTCATGTAGACCCACCAATGGCTCGACAACTACAATGTAATTTGGTTATCCGTGCCTGCTTAGCAGGACGTCACACCAACAAATACGTCATATGAAGAAGTTTCTAAATGGAATGGGGAGGAGATGAAGGATATGGGACAGTACCTACTTGGAGTTGTAACGTAGTCTCTATGAGGCGGAAGCCCTACTCAGCGTCCCATATTCAATCACGCCATTGAGTGCACACGGACATTGTTAGAATTCGATATGTATGCTCGATATAAATTTCACAATGATGCAACATTGCGCTGCATGGAGGACGCGTTGCGAAGTTTTGACACCTTCAAAGATGTTTTCTTACTTGGGCGAGCCAGCAAAAAGGCGAAGGACAAAGCCAATACCCTGAGAATGCAACTCTTGAAGAAGCAAAAGGTAGACGAGGAAACAAATGCTGAAACTTGGACGCCGTCGAAGAAGCGGCACGAAATGAATGCCTGGCAGGATTATATCAGCCATGAGATAGATGTTTCCAATGAGTTAGATGCTAACTTCAACTTTCTGAAGATCCACTTGATGTTAGGGGTTCTCCTTTAGCAGCAGTAATGATACATGATTGATCGAAGCAGATACATGTGACAAATCATTGGGATGTTCATATGGAAAACACCTATCTGCAATTACGAGATCATGTATGTCAGTCAAGTAACCCTTTGCGGGATTATACTTCAGCCAGGTGTCGATCAATTAGTGGCGACAACGATCATACTAATGGATTCAAGTATGATGATTCAATTATGTCGCCATTACTGAGAAGTGAAAAACCTTCAGCAGTACACATAATTATTGGCCACACCTATTAAAGCTTGTCCAGCAGCACAACACATAGTTAAGTTGCGATTATGCAGAATTATGTGAGCAGCAGACGATAATGCAATAGGCGAGTACAAGGGATCTGCAAGCTCACGTGCTAAGCGATGAGAGCACTTGTGGCACTCCCCGGTCATCAGAAGGCCGAGACCTAAGCATGCAGTGTCTGAGGGATTAATGATATTGGCTGAAGATAAGAGGCCAGAAGCAAACCGGCTTATTGGTTTAAGACCGCATGTATTGCAACGTCATACTCGTCATAGAATATGAGGTAGACCTGTCATCATCTATGCTAGGGGAGTATTGGTTGGTTGCCGATTAAATCTCTGACCCAATGCCGAATAGCCAAATTAAAGGCAACGCAATTAATAGTGAAGAGGGTTTAATATTATATCGCAATAAGCGTTGATGAGACTAAGGTCGTCAGATGTTCTAGCTACTGAACGAATGGGACGCAAGATGTCGAACACCAGGTTGTGAGCTGGAATTATTGGCGTTTGATATCATGATCATGAAGATGGCCCGATAGGGAACATAAGGTCTAAAAACCACTCATGCATGAACACGATAACATAAAGGAATTCGTGGCACTATCAATGGAGCATACAAGTTGACTCCGGAGATTAGCTATCAAACAAGAATGGTGTCATGATGGAAATTCAAAGGCAAGGTTGACCTGAGGAACCGATTATAAAGAGCTCATATCGTTCCCGATGATGAGAAGAACCAAGCTCTACCAGCAATCCACAGTCAGACATTACCAGCGAAGAACACCTTAATATATTATTAAGAATTCTATCTACTTATTCAAAATCACTTCCCTATTCTCTCTACGTGAATACGCTCTGTATGAGTTCATGGAGACCAACATATTCTCAGTACGCACACCAGAGTATTGTCGCACTTTTCGGCGATCTCATTCAATACTTCAACGAGCGGGGTATAACCCACATCTGCCGAGCACTTTTGTACTCAGCGATTATCGAAGGATTTGGCTACAAGGCGAACAGGTACATCACTACCGGTGCATTGCCGTAGGAAGAGTGGTCCGAAGAGCAACCTTGGACCAACGAGGCGGAGTCGTTATGCCCTTATTCTTAGGAGGATAAGAGATTCAGTCTGGGAAGACAAGGAGAGAAGAAGAAGGAGATAGGTGGCTGTATTTAGTCTAATAAATGTTGTATTGATTATTGCGACTTAAAATACCCCCATAACAGTATGATATTTTCAGACTCCGGTTAATGAACAATTGTCAGGATTGCCAACAGAGGTACTGTTGCATTATTAGCGGACAGAGGTTCTGCAACCATCACTGCAGCAGGTTCAACTGTTACTGCATTCGGTGTACTATCCGACGAAGTGTTAGAGACACTGAGCAAGAATCGTGCATGTTTTGCGATAACGACTCCTGTTGCTATATATCAGTACGAATAGGACAATATCCAGGACAGAACTCATATCGAGTCACTCGCATCGGACAAGCACACTGCCCCACAGCAAATTGTGAGTACTTCATTTGTCAAGAACACCACAAAGAATCAAGATATGAGGTAGATGTGTTGACGATACCTATTAATCACCCTGCACTAAGAGTTCGAGATGGCCACCCCGAGGCGCAGGATTACATATTTGAGTGGGAGCTCAGTCCAGCAACCTTCCAGGGTCGAGAAAAGGAGCTCCAACAAGTCTCCAGCTGCTCAGGAAATACCAGTATGGTGCCGGCAGTATCAGCTGAGGTTGGAAGCGGCAGCAGAGCAGGTTTGAATGTTACAAGAGAACGGCGAACCAGAGGAGGCCGAACAAGGTCAAGCAGAGGTCAAAATGCGAGAACGAGATCCGGTCAAGAGCAAGTTGCAGAAATTGACCCAGCAAATGGTACACCTGGTACAGGCTTGCAACGAGGAGAAGGGATTGATCGAGGACGAATTCGTCGCCGTTCGACAAGACCTCGAGGTGTTAGAGGTACAAATTTGCACCAAGAAAGCTCGAATCGAACGAGAAGTCTCTGCAGTTGGAGATCAGATGTTAATCCAACAAGCAATGATTAACGAAATGAGACAAGGGATTATGATATTACAAAAACAGGATAATGTCATAATCAAAGAAGCCAGAAATAGTTTCCAGGGTAATCATAAACAAATATTTGACTCGCTGAAGAAGCAGACCGAGAATGGATCGACACTGTTAAATCATCGACGATCTATTATGAATACCCAGGAAGAAATTACTCAGATTAAAATATCGGCAACAAATCTTACTATGAGAGTACATGAGATAGATAGGTATTTCAAGACGTTACCTACTAAAGAAGGTTTGAAAGGGCATGCCAAAGCAATGGACGAGGCATTACTAATAATCCAAGAAGTCAGTACTGGGTTAACAGTTCATATGGAAGAATATAAGATGTCGGGAAGTACGCCCAATGCACCCACATCAGTTCAGGCAGGACCAAGTTACACACATCCAGATAGAAGACCTCAAGTGGAGGAATATTATGAGTATGAATCTTCCTTAAGTACTCAAGATAATGCTAGGCAACAGTATGGATTGAGAAGAGGAGATGGAAGCGATTCAGAGGAAAAGTATCCAACTGTCCCGGAAGATAATCGACCTCCGCTAAGACCAGATCCACCTCAGCCAGGACCGTCAGGCCCACCTCCGCTGGGATTACCAGGGCCGCCTCCACCATGGCCACCAGGGCCGCCTCCACCAGGGCAGCCTTCACCAGGACCTCCTGATCTACCCCCTCCGAGAACTGCGGGTCGAAGAAAGCGAAGGGCTAAGGTTAAGCCCAGTAAGCTTAAGGACCTGTATCCATTTGAAGGAAAACCAGGAGAAGATTTTGATGCCTGCTGGATTATCGTCCAAACATTTATCCAAGATCAATCAGAAAAATTCGACGATTCTGGAAGAATAATTAATTCGATAGGAGAATTACTCAAAAAGTATGCTGCGGCTTGGCATGTGCAATGGGAAAGGCAGGCGTTAGCCGGAAAGTTTCCAAGGACTTGGACAACGTACCAGAACGACTTAATGTTGAGGTTTAAAGATAAGGAAGCACGGGATGAAGCCTATGCGGATTTAGAAAAAGTTAGATGTGAGGGAGATATTCAAGACATGTTCACGAAAATCCAGATAATTAACAATAAGGCTCAGTTAAAGGGAGCAGGCCTTAAGAAACTCATTTTGGATCGGTTACCAGAGAAGGTTTTGTCACAAATGCATGTGGTTAACCTAACTGGAAAGACCGATCAAGAAATGATTGATATTATCACTAATGCTGGGAGAACTGCTGAAAAATGGGAGGAAGCCCGAAAAAATCTTAGCACAAGGACACCAAGGGTCAGGGAGAAACCTGAGTGGAAACCAAAGGACAAGTTTCGGGTGCAGAAAGATTGTAAGCCACGAAAGGAAGGAAAAAAGTTCGTGGATCGACACATAGGAGGATCGGTTAAAACCTTTGCAACACAAACAGAAGGAATACAGCAGGATGAGCTCAATAGGAGGAAAAAGGCTCAGGAATGTATGAGGTGTGCCTGGCCAGCCGATAGAAAAGGCAATTACAATACAATGGATTGTTTTCGACCAATCAAGACAGATATAGGAACTGGGAATTTTTCTAAGACAAAGGAATATCAGAAATTGAGGGTAGGAGCTTATGAGTTGGAAGAAAATCAGAAGGATCTGTATATGGATGCATCTGATAGCGAGGAGCAGAGGGATACCGCATCAGAAGAGTCATCTCCGGAATCATCAGAAGAATCATCTACGGAATCATCTGAAAAGATAGCAAATTGGTGGTCAGACAACAAGTTGGAAGACTGGCAGCAATAAAAATATATATATTTCTCCTCTGAGGATGACCGGAAGGTCGAAACTGCTGGCCAGTAAGGAGATGTGATGCTACAACCATACTATACTCACTCCATTTTAGGAAAAAAAAAATATATATCCAGCAACTTCACCTTAACCCGTTGTGGTTACGCTATTGTCGAAAGAATAGTGATGTCAAAACGCAAAGCAACTCAGGAGCTCGCTCCAACAACTCTCAAAAAATCAAACAACTCCAAAGATTATGTTTATCATATGCCAGCCAGATAGGGAGCCAAGGTTTACAAAGTCTCGCCAACAAAAATTGGAAAACGACCTATCTATAAATTTTTTATAGATTTTGTTGGAAATTTTTTTCCATTACACTACATGTTAGATTTAGGAAGCATGTCTTTGGAAATATCACCAGAGGCAGCAAAAGCTTTCTGAATCCCAGGGGGTAAACGAGTTATACCAGCTAGGGCTTCGGATGTCGGAGGCACGAAAATCACCAAGGAAGGACTTTTTACAGTTCCACATGCGTTATCTTTCGGAAATCACAGAACCTCAGACAGAAAAGATCATGCGTTCGAAGTTATGAAAACTTCGTCCGAATACGATGCTTCAATACCAGCTTGGTATTTAAATAAGCATAAGGCTCAAGGAATTACAGAATGATTTTACATTTTCCATTGTGTCCAGATACTTGTTTCGGACATGGAAAAATACATTCAGAATATTCCATTACGTACGATAAGCGAGTAGCATTAAGGCCAGACGCTACTCATATAGGAGCGGTTCTTTTTAATAGCCCCGAGGTGCTTGAAAAATTACCACCACAATATCATAAATGGCTATTGTTGTTCAATCCAATGGAATCTCAGAAGTTACCGTACAACAAGGGATGCGATCACCGCATAGAATTAAAAACAGCAGAAGAAAACCTTAGGATGGGTCCTATTTATCAATTAACATTAGTGGAAGAACGTCTTCTCAAGGAAAATCTTGACAAAATGATTAGAGAAGGAAAAGTTCGACCTTCATCAAGGCCAATTCGAAGCCCGATACAGTTGTTTCCGAAACCAAACGGAAAAGGGTTGAGCCTTTGTGTGGATTATCGACACCTTAATCAAAATACGATTAAAGACAAAACACCATTGCCAATAATGCAGGAGTTGCAAGATAGGCTTAAGGGAGCTGACTTTATTACAAAGGTAGACCTTAAGTCAGGTTTTCATTTAATTCAATTGCTTCTGGGATATGAGAAGTATACGGCATTCCGGACGAAGTTTGGCTTATTCGAATATACTGTTATGCCATTTGGATTAACAAATTCACCGGCAACATTTCAAAGAGAAATGAATCGAATACTTCCACCGGTATTAGGAATTGAGCTGGGTTTTAATACCGAAATACACATTGATCAAGATGAAGGCACCGTGGTGGTAGCATATATAGATGATATTATAATAGCAACCAATGGATCACATGAAAAGCATCGATGCCAAGTTGGAAAGGTATTCGACTTGTTACTGGAAAATCAAATGTGCGTTGAAATTAATAAATGTGTATTCGAGCAGACAGAAGCTTCATTCTTAAGGTTTATCGTTAGTGGCCAGTCTATTCGTGTGGATCCGGCAAAAGCCCAAGATATTGTTGATTGGCCTAGGCCAAAAAATCAGAAAGAAGTACAACAAATATTGGGTTTATGGAACTTTTACCGAAGATTTATACCAAATTGTGCTCAGATTGTTGCGCCAATTGCTGGTTTGCTGAAAGGAAATGGCAAGGATTTTACGTTCGGGGACACTCAGGAGACTGCCGTTCTCAAGATAGTGGTTCTGTTTACGGCCGGGAACACACCTATACTCTGGCATTTCGATCAGGATAGGCCAGCACTTATCAAAACAGATGCGTCAGATTTTGAGATAGAAGCAGATTTATCGCTGAAGTTTGAGGACTGGAAAATACCTCCGTGTGCGTTCCTTTCACAAAAACTATCATCAGCAGAATTCAATTACGAAGTCTTTGATAAGGAGATGCCCGCAATAGTTCATGCACACCAGAAATCGAGACATTATGTTTTAGGAACGGAGGATAAAACTACAATATTTTCGGATCTTCAAAATCTCGAATATTTCACTAAGAAAGTGAAATGTAATAGAAGACTGGCCAGGGGGACAAAATGCTTCTCGAATTCAACTTCGTTAAAATCTATCAAAAGGGATCACTCAATTAGAAAGCGGATATATCATCCAGGTGCCTGGCGTACACCTTTAGAGAGGAAGGTACAATAGCGATATTGGAAAAACCAATGCTTGGACCAGATCAATGGTTGGAAATAGGAGCAATGGAAATATATGATGAAACTCTGGAATACATTGGTATAGGAGCATTGGAAATAACGCTGCTGAGTTCAGATCAGAAGGAGGCCATTATTCAAGATGCGAAGTTGGACGAGGAGTATATGCAGTTATACAAGGCAGTATCAAAGGGAGAAAACATCAATGCCAAATATACGATACAGGAAGAGCTGCTTGCATGGAATGGAATGGTATATGCACCAAAGGCCATGCGGGGAAAAGTTATGAAGTCAAATCACAATTCAAAGGTTGCAGGAAATTTCGGCAGAGACAGGACAATGGAACTTATAAGCCGAAATTTCTTTTGGCCTAAGATGGAGGACGATGTTCGACGTCACTGCAACGAGTGTGATAATTGCCAAAGGACGAAGGCTCCCAGGCCTGCAAAACATGGGTTACAACAGCCGTTAGAGTTACCATGTAAGCTGTGGACGCATATATCGACAGATTTTATTTCAGATCTACCTGAATCATCTGGATACACAATGATACTAGTGGTAGTGAATAGGTTCACCAAGATGGCGCACTTTATACCAGTGTCAAAAAAGGATTCGCCATTGGTAGCCAAGGCATACCTCGAGAACAGATGGAAGTATCATAGATTTCCGGAAGATGTGGTTTCGAATCAAGACGAAACTTTTACTGGACAATACTTTCCTCATCGATATAACTATCTGGGTATGAAGAGATCAATGAGTACAGCTTTTCACCCTCAAACAGAGGGGCAAACGGAACGACTCAATCAAGTGATCGAGGTGTATTTACGAAGCCATTGCAACTACGCACAGATTGACTGGGCAGAAATGTTAGCAATGGTAGAATTTGCGTATAATAATTCGAAGCATTCAACAACAAAGATAACACCTTTTTATGCGAATTATGGATATGAACCTAGGACCTATTGGCCGACAGATATTCAGTTCAGGAATCCAGTGTCCCAAATGTATGGTCATTATATGACAGCTGTACATAAGAGATTAAGTGACCAATTAGAAACGGTTTATGATTCCTTGGCCAAATATTATAATAAAAAGAGACAGTCTATTGAACGGTTTGAAAAGGGAGAATTAGTGATGCTGAATGGACAGAATATTCGATCAAAAGGAAGGTGCAGGAAATTGGATGATAAGATGTACGGACCTTTCAAAATTTTATCAACAGGACACAATGACTGTTATTGCAAGCTCGAGCTTCCATCGTGGTGGAAAATAAACCCTACATTCAACATAGCGGTGCTGGAAAGATATCGAGGGAAGAACCCAGAGGGGGAAATTATCGAAATAGAAGCTGACAATGCAGGTTGAAAAATGGAAAATGTAATCACCAGTGGACCCAGGAATGAAGACGCAACGAAGCATGTGTACTTGGCGAAGTGGAAAGGTCATTTGCGTGAGGAAAATACATCGGAAATGTTTGAAAACGTCAAAAAAATGCGAGAACGTTGTTGGAGGAATATTATGCAGAGAATGCCAATATGGAAAAGGATAAGAGATTTGGAAAGGAAAAGTTGAGACAGAAAGATGCTGAAGGCGCAAAAAGAAAGAAGTCGCGCAAGCGCAGAAAAGCATAAGTTTTTATTTTGTTAAAATTGCAATATTTCATTTCGCTATCTGAGTGGTATCTTTTGTTTTGTTCACGTCTTAAGACGAAGCTACCGTTGGGTCACCAGTCCTAGAGTGGGAGGTAGTGTTAGGGGTTCTCCCTCAGCAGCGGTAATGATACATGATTGATTGAAGCAGATACATGTAACGAATCATTGGGATGTTCATATGCAAATCACCTATCTGCGATTCCGAGATCATGTATGTCAGTCAAGTGATCCTTAGCGGGATTATACTTGGGCCGCGTGTCAATCAATTAGTGGTGACTACAGTCGCACTAGCGGATTCAAATATGATGATGCAATTAAGTCGCCATTACTGGGAATCGAAAAACCTTCAGCAATGCACATAAATATTGGCCACGCCTATTAAACCTTGTCTAGCGGGACAACACATAGTTAAGTTGCGATTACGCAGAATTACGTGTGCAGCAGACGATAATGCAATATGCGAGTACAAGGGATCTGCAACCTCACGCGCTAAGCGGTGAGAGCACTTTTGGCACTCCCCGGTCATCAGTAAGCCGAGACCTAAGCATGCAGTGTCTGAGGGATTAATGACATTGGCTGAAGATAAGAGGCCAGAAGCAAACCGGCTTGTTGGTTCAAGACCGCATGCATTGCAACGTCATATTCGTCACAGAATACGAGGTTGACGTGTCATCATCTTCGCAAGCGGAGTATCGGTTGGTCGCTGATTCATTCACCGACGCAATGCCGAATAGCCGAATTAAAGGCGAGGCAATTAATAGTGATGAGCTATTAATATTATATTGCAATAAGTACTGATGAGACTAAGATCGTCAGATGTTCTAGCTACTGAATGAATGGGACGCAAGATGTCGAATACGAGGTTATGAGCTGCCATGATTTGCGTTTGATATCATGATCATGAGGATGGCCCGATAGAGGACTTAAGGTCTAAAAACCACTCCTGCATAAGCACGATAACCTAAGGGAATTCGTGGCACTATCAATGGAGCATACCAGTTGACTCCGGAGATAAGCTATCAATCAAGAATGCTGTCATGACGGAAATCCAAAGGCAAGCTTGACCTGAGGAACCGATTATAAAACGCTCATATCGTCTCCGACGATGAGAACAACCTAGCTCTAGCAGCAATCCACAGTCAAACATTACCAGCGAAGAACACCTTAAAATATTATTAAGAATTCTATCTACTTATTCAAAATTACTTTCCTATTCTCTCTACGTGAATACGCTCTGTATGAGTTTCTGGAGACCAACATATTCTCAGTTCGCACACCAGAGTATTGTCGCACTTTTCGGCGATCTCATTCAATACTTCAACGAGCGGGATATAACCCACATCTCCCGAGCACTTTTGTACTCAGCAATTATCAAACGATTTGGCTACAAAGTGCACAGGTACATCACTACCGGTGCATTGCCTTACGAAGAGTGGTCCGAAGAGCGACCTTGGACCAACGAGGCAGAGTGGTAAGCTCTTATTCTTTGGAGGATAACAGATTGAGTCTAGGAAGACAAGGAGAGAAGGACACGGAGATAGGTGGCTGTATTGAGTCTAATAAATGTTATATTGATTATTGGGACTTAAAATACCCCTGTAACACTTGATGTCTCATTGGGTCAAACAGATTCGTTGATATTTAGCCTTGCAACAGTATTCTGCCGAGAGATATGAACAAGCACATACAACTAACCTCAAGGACGGTTGGAATGCCTCCAATCACACTCTCAACTACCTGCCACAAGTACTCACCTTTCAGCGTCGCATCCTCTGCTTTGAAGTCAGAGAGTTCAATCTCCAAGCCCTTGATCGGCGTCGGTAGAACAGCGCTGCCGCATGCAGAGTTCTCCCTTCCGGTTTCTGACCTGGCTGCCCCCTTGAGCCCCTAGTCTTATGCGAATCCCCAATTCATGGGACCCCAAATCCGCCGTGCTGGAAAGCATCCTGACACTTTCATCAAAGACTTCAGAGCATTACTTGACAATAAGCAAGACGTAACGCACCACGTGGCAATATACAGCAGTAAACTGGAGTTTATCAAGCATAAGAGTTGTAACAAATCGTATATATCGGATGAACAACTGCACACAATGGAGCTCTGTATTTACCATGGTATTAAGGTTCAAGTTGAGGGTTTAAATGGTGAACGCATATCTCAGATGTGTCTGTGCACAGGAAGCCAGGGCTGGTGTGTGTTAGGGGTTCTCTCCTAGCAGTATAGTAGGACATAGAACCTACATGGTATGTCCTTTAGCGGGGGCATGCTAATCACGTCTCGATTGGGCAAGCTTGTGGCTTGGCGGATTAATTGAAAGCATTGTGCTGCGGCAGCTGATTTGATGAAGCAACTACTAGCCAGATCGAAATGACTAAGTCCTGCCTAGCGGTAGTTCTCCACTAGATTCATTCCCAGATACTATGCGGTTGCACATTACGTCCACGGCAGTTGTGCTAGTAAAGGACTCTCTGGTTCCCAAGCCTCTTGGGGGCAGGGCACATCCGGGTTGATGATTGAAACCGGTAATACGGAGAACCTAAGCACCTATGACTGAGGGAATCACGCATTGGCTTGAGCCAAGAGCAGACATCCGGCATTGGGTTGAGGAGAAGGATCTGCAATGCTTAATCAAGGTTGATTACCACGCGCCCTCTATTCTACCTGGGCATGGCAGTCGGTAAAAGAACCACGTAAGACTATGAGTTATTAAACTCGGGAAGGCATTAATAACACAGACGCGAATGCACATTGATGCGGGCGTTCCAACTACCGATCGTCGACGTTTGCAAGATGTCCACGTTTAAGTTATGGTCTGATTTATGAGCCGATATGATCTCATGCATGAATACGATAACATAAGAAACGCGTGGCCATTGCTAGTCAAGGCGCGGGCATGGGACCGTACGACGCTTAGATACGTGGCTCTCATATGAGGGATTCAATCATAGTTGCAGTTGGAGAAAGCCAAGGGACTATAAAGAGATCACATTGCTCCAGCAATGAAGAAGACAAGCTCGAACAGGAAGACAAAACGATACCTACCACCGGAGAAATATCCTTATTTATTATTGCGTTTTTATGATACCTATACCTATGATATTCAGAATCTATTAGCTATGTGTAGTGGCAGCCCCGCACCTTTTTAAGGGCAGCACCTACGGATGACGATTAGCTTCGAAAACGAAAACGACGTTATAGTATATGCTTTGGAGAAAATCATATCTTACGCCAGAAGAACTCAGCAGGTCTTCATAGCGCAGGGCATCTGGTGGTTCGCTTCAGTGATAGGACTTGAGCAAGGATTAATTAATAATATTGATAACCTGCAAGTGCGATACGAGACGGCGTTACCTAGGACCTTGTCCCCTGATCCTATTGCAGCTACAAGTAGCGGAATACTGGATCTTGAGTCATCCCGACAAGATAGCGTGCGTAAGGAGTGTGAGGCATACTTGAAAGAATTGCGTAGGCTGCGGAACCTCGCAACCTGTTACGGGGGTGTTTAGATCCCAATAAGTAATTCAATATTTATTGAATCTAAGTACAGCTGCCTATCTAATCTCTTTCTTTCCTCGTCTTGTTCAAAGACTCAACCTCTTGCCCGTCTCGCAAGAGCAATCTGCTCGGTCAGCTCTAGCTCTAGAGCCGCGTCCTCAATCCTGACTAAATCGAAACGGTGCCAGTTGCCGTCTCCGATATAGGCGTAAATCGGATTTCCCTGTCGTTCAACCACTCCTCGGAAAATTCCTCGAAGGGTAAAGCTCCCGTGTTGTGATATCTCAACACCAGGTAGTCGATATTCTCGAGTTCGCAATATCGATAAACCACAGCGTAGGGGTGGGTTAAACGGTGCTCGGCCAACTCGAAAAGCAAATTGCCGAAACTCTCGACTATCCGTTGCAGAGCGTACTCGGCTGGTTTGTACCGATGTCCAGGCATATAAGACCCAGTCTCGTGTGTGTATCAGGGAAGTAATTTTGAATAGATAGAATTCTTAATAATATTTTAAGATCATCTTCGGTGTTCTCTGAAAGCTAATCTGTTTCGCTGCTGTCCTTCAATTCCTTCGACCGACGCTGGCTCTTTATAGCCCTCAATCTTCTCATAGGTGTGACAGCGTTATCTCGTCCACGCTCTACTAGCGCCCCGGTGATAATCTATCTCAACACCCTCAGGCAAGTATACAGCATGCAATGTGGTTTAAAAGCGTTACGCTCCTGATAACAATCAGGCCATCCATCGCGCCATATCAGCTCATCCTTTCCTAGCTCAGACATCTTTGCAATCGTACGAGTCGGTAGTTGGAACATCGACCAAACATAATGGTGATGCTTATCGCCTTGTAAATCCCTCATGCGATCGAGTTATTTACTTGCGTCATAGATTTAATCAATGACCAATCGATACTATGCCAATGTAGATTATAGACGCATAAGCTCGTATCTGATACGAGATTACATTGCGATCCAGACCACTCGAGCCAACGAGGGGTGCTCGCTGTAGGCCAAATGTCTACGTCATTAATCCCTCAGCTACGTCATGCTGAGGTCGAGACTTTTCTCTAGGCCGGAACGTGCCGCTCCTAATCCTATCCCGTTACGGGTAGGGGAGAAGAGTCCTCTTGATCGCATTTGACTATCAACTGCCGTGCATGTTTCTTATTACGCATGTCCCGCAGAGTATCCAGGTGTGAACGAAGTTCCCACACTTCGCGCGACCAACAAGAACTCCCACTAAAGAGCTTGCTGCTGACCACTTGAATAGTACATGCATAGGTGTTTTGCATATCCCAGATATGTATGCATCTTGTAACTTATAATCAAGTATCATTATCGCTGCTAAGAGACAACCCCTAACACAACCTTGAAAGCAGTAGGAAGAACCATGTCCGGGAAGATTAACCCTTTAGCGTCAACCAAGGATTCGCTTAGGATTAGGAACAAGAAAGCTAAACCAAAAGACTATTCCCGAACGGAGGGAATAGCAGTAAGCGAGATCGAACAACGAAAAACATCCAGCGAGTGTTTACGCTATGCCTGGCCTGCCGATATGAAAGGGACCCATCAGGTTAAGAACTGCGTCTGACCCATTAAGTTGGATACAGGAACTGCCCAGTATTCTAAGAATAAGAATTATCCGAAGCCGGTGGCAATTGAGACAGGTAGCGAAGCCGAGACTTCAGATTATAAGGGAGACAGTTCAGATAAGGAATAGGATCTATGGCCATGTGCCCCAAGACTTACTTACGAAGTATAGTTACTTGAGGGATTACACCCCCATAACAGTGCGGAGGGAATTGACGGCACAACTGGGTGTAGGTAAAGCAATGCCTGGGGAGGTGTTATTGCGCGCTGAATGGGGGTCTCCCGTGGCAACCGCAATGACTATTCAAAATCAAACTCCAAAACGAGGATGGAGCTTTCATTGAGTACTGGTTAGCCCTGGCTGTTACGGGGGTGTTTAGATCCCAATAACTAATACAATATTTATTGAATCTAAGTACAGCTGCCTATCTAATCTCTTTCTCTCCTCGTCTTATCCTAAGACTCAACCTCTTGCCCATCTTGCAAGAGCTATCGCTTCCCTTAATTCTAATTCCACTGCCGCGTCTTCCAACTCGGCTAAATCGAACCGGTGCCAGTTGCTGTCACCAATATAGACGAAGATTAGACTTCTCCGTAAAACAACCACTCCTCGGAAAATTCCTCGAAGAGTAAAGCGCCGGTGTTGAGATATCTCAGCACCAGGTATTCGATACCTTCGAGCTGACAGAAAAGCAAAACCACAGCGTAGATGTGGGTTAGGCGGTGCTCTTCCAATTCGAAAAGCAATCTGCCGAAACTCTCAACTATCTGTTGCAGTGCGTACTCGGCTGGTGTATAGTGATGTCCAGGCATAGACTACCCAGTCTCGTGTACGTATGAGGGAAGTAATTGTAATAGATAGAATTCTTAATAATATTTTAAGATCGTCTTCAGTGTTCTCTGAAAGCTAATTCTGTTCGCTGATGATCCCCAATTCCTGCGACCAACGCTGGCTCTTTATAGCCCTCTCTCTCTTTCCTTGGTGTGATAGTGTTATCTCGGCCACGCTCCCTTGCGCCTGATAATAACTTACCACAACACCCTCAGGTAATTGTGTCTCTGCAATGTGGTTTGAAAGCGTTACGCTCCTGATAACTATCAGGCCATCCATCGCGCGATATCAGCTTACTCCTTCCTAACTCAGACATCTTTGGAATCGTACAAGTCGGTAGTTGGAACAGTTACCAATCAAAATGGTAATGCTTATCGCCTCTTAAATCCCTCACACAGGTGAGCGAATTAATTGCGTCATAGATTTAATCGGCGACCAACCGATACTATGCCAACGAAGATTACTGACGGGTAACTCATATCTGATACGAGGATACATTGCGATCCAGACCACTCAAACTAACGAGTGGTGCTCGCTCTAGGCACATTGCCTATGTCATTAATCCCTCAGATACGTCATGCTAAGGTCGAGACGATTCTCCAGACCGGAACGTGCCTCTCGGATCCTAGCCGGTTACTGGTAGGGGAGAGGAGCTCTCTTAATCGCATTTTGACTTAACATCTGCCGTGCGTAATCACCACGCATGCCCCGCAAAGTATCCAGGTGTGAACGAAGCACCCACGCTTCGCGCGACCAACATGAACCCCCGCTAAAGAGCAGGTTGCTGACCCCTTGATAATACACGCATAGGTGTTATACATATCGTGGATATGTATGCGTCTTGTAATCATTAATCAAGTATCATTATCGCTGTTAAGAGACAACCCCTAACACTGGCGCTCACCACAATACCTGGAAACTCTGGTAACTTGGATCCCGGCTCGAAATTTGTACAAGCGAGAAAAGCACTGTCAGCCGTTGCTTTGCAAGTTTTCAGCATGGGAAATATTGTCGGCTGCACACACGTAATGCCAGAGATAGCTACTAGTAGTAAGATAGGTGATGGACAGAACAAGCGATGGATTGTCAATAGCCACATAGATCTGGCAACTTGGAATGATGTGTATAATTAGTAAAGAGAGAATTGTGGTTTCCGCACAGGTAGAAGGAACGCAAGGAGAGATTTTCGCAGCATCACCCATCACATTTCAATCCCGATGCAAGCTTGTACCCAATGAACCCGTTCCGATGTATTGTCACAGTTCGCGACAACGCCAAAGTCATTGTTTAAATTAGGAGACCAATAGAACACGAAGAAACAGTGAAACAGCGATCGGAGGTCGATATACAATGCGACATGTTGTGTTGACACCAGGCGCAGAGTAATCGGCCACTGGGGTGTCTCACATGGCTCTGACGGAGCGCGTCCACTCTGACAGAACAAATCTGCCTGAACAGAACATTTTTTTGCTGATGGGGTGAAGAGCTCATATCCTCGCATATTGGCTATCAACTGCTGTGCATATAACAATGCATGTCCCGCATAGTATCTAGGAAATGAGAGAAGATAGAAACTACTGGCCCTGTGATTCTTGTCTCATCCAGTAAGGCTTAGATTGTTGCAGGCACTGTTGCCAGCCGCAGCTGTCTGCACTCTTCTCGCGACTAGTATGAACCCCCGTTAAAGGACATACTACTGACCAATCATGTACATCTTGCATAAGTGAATGCATACGACTGTCGCCAAGTGTCATTATCGGTGCTAAGGGAGAACCCCTAACAAACAAACCTTGTGACTGTCTCTGAATCTGTATTATGTAGCTTTCAATTTGCTGCCACCATGTTGGATTCCAAATCGTTAAATACCTAGTTGCTAGTGGTTATGACATCTTCCACACATGAACATGTCTTGCTTTGTGATTTGAGCAACCTTACTTACCAAATGATATTTGTCGTTTGATGGACTTCTATAAATGTGAGCTTGAAGGGTTCTATTGCTTCAAATTATTCAAGACATGCACCTGCGTGGCGATTCTAGTTACACAGCGGAATTCACGAGACCAACAGACCTGGCATGATATACATCATTAGTCATCAAGTTCTTCACCATCCATCAGAATAGTACAGGGGTGGTTAATCCCAATAAGTCAATATATCATTTATTAATTAAGTACAACTGCTGATATCTAGAACTGTTATTCCCTCATCTGTTCCCAAGACTAGTGTGAGCAACAGTTCCGGACCATCACTTTGGGTCCGGGTCCGGTTCCAAACCGAACCGCTGCCCAATTGGCGGTCTGTGTTCTCAATAAACCCGAACCGTCCACTGGGGTACGGTTCGATTGTAAACTTCCAACCAGTCTGAATTGGGCGGGTTGTCAGCACGTCACCCAGCGGGTCCATCCATAGATTCATAGAAGGTTCTTGTTTTTGGAGTTTGTTAATAGTATCATATCAAAATTGCGTTTTCAACATCCAATAATACATTTTTGGATGCTTTGCAGCTTGCAATATCTATTAATTCGGAATCAGTGTTTCACCTGTGATATAGTGTATTTTTGAATATCAGGTTGGTCAATAATTCCGATATGAACGTGAAAATCTGCACAATGCCACGAGTACCAAATATGCAACAACCAAAACTTTTGACGCTACGTTGACGTTCATTTTCAGGATGTGGCAGGGAGCATGCTGCTGTTGTTTTTGCCAGTAGAGGCTGCCAATATCTGGTAAATGGATGCCTGCAACCAATCGGAATATGAATTACTGATGGTGCGAAGCTAAAAATCATTGACTGTTTGTTGATGCTTGTTCTCAGGATGTGGCAGGGTGCATGACGCTGTTATTTTTGCCAGTACAGGCAGCCAATATCTTAAAAATGGATGTCTGTAACCAATAAGAACATAAATTATCCAAAATGCACAGCTAAAAATCGTTGACGCTCCGTTGACGCTCATTCTCAGAATGGGGCAGGAACTATAGTGGTGTGTTTTTTGCCAAAAAAAGCTGCCAATACATCGGTTATGTGTAACAGCGACCAAATCACTGATTAATTACTGTACTTACAATACCATAAATCGTTGACACTCCGTTTACTCTCATTTTAATGTATTGTCAATTCAACATCTGCTGCTGGCGATAATTGTTTACCTCATGATTTCAACTTATTGGTTGTCATTCTGAGCGATTGAGACGTGGCCATGTGGCAAAGCCGAGCGCAGTAACATTCTTGCACTGTTCGCTCTCAGACGACAAAAATTTCTTTATCTAGCCAAAAGCTTCATTGTGCCTGCTATACATCTGTTTATCAACCAATATGCACAAGCCAGTGCTCACCATTCGCCCATAATATATCTCTATCAAAAGCTCTCGGACAAGATACATAAAGAAGCTGGTGAAACATTGATGCATTCTGTCCTACTATTTTTTCACTCCCTTATTCCTCCTCGTTTCCATTGCATTGACCATAACAAACAGCTTTTCACCCTGTGTCTTAGACTTTCGTGTAGGCCAAATCAATCCGGGAAGATTTGGTGCTGCGCTCACATCCCGCTGCTCAGGGCATTGCGGCTCCTCGATGCTATTGTGTTGCTCTATATCAGATTCAACGTCCACCACGCAATCATTGTTACTGTCATTGGGATTATCTAAAACCCCATTCCAGTTAAGCCAATCTTCAGTGTCCGAAATGCTTTCAGGTGCGCTATGGTCATCACTTCTGCCTGGATGACGGTTGACTCTCCGGATTCAGCGAACATTTAATATTTGAGTTCGTCCTCCAGGGAGGTCCTTTGCAGACAAAGATGGTGGTAAAGGTGATGTTTCTGACAATTTAAATGCAGCCGCACCATGATGTTAAAAGACTGACCAGGATGCTTTGACGATCTCTTCCATGTCTGGAATGTATCCTAGGGCGGTCATCTCCTTTTTCTGAGTGCGTGATTCCTTCTGGGTAGCATGTCGGTTTTGGCTGCCCTGCCACAGCTCCAAAAAGTTGTGAACCTTGACCATTCTGTGCAATTTCCTTTCCTCCACCTCTTTCTTCATTTCCAACTCATTTTCTGTGTTTATGGTATCTGACTCTGGGTCAGTGCCTGCCAATATCCCATTATTGGCTCGAGCGAACTGCCTTACAATGACTTTTTTACCAAGGGTCTCGTGTGTGGTTTTTACTTGCCTCCAGCCAATAACATCTCGGCTAAGGGAAAAACTGGCCTCCACTCTGACACCATGTGGTATGATAGTGAATATGTTGCGCGCCACATTGGAGAGATTGGCGTACTTTGAATGCATTTCCTCCTGTTGGCGCCACCAATCGGTTATGTCCGCTATACGAAATGTACTGCTAATCTCCATTGGGTCAGAGTGGTAATCATCGAGATTTGGATTAATTTCTCCCCAGTGGTTTGGTGCTTCAGGCGGCCAATTCAAATAGAGCCTGGTGGCGATCAATAAGTGGGCTGTGCGATTGCTTCATCTGGGTGTCGTCTCAGCCCCACTGTTAGGCGTTAAGTATTCCTCATCATCGCTGGACAAATCATATGGATTAAAGCATGATTGATAGGACCCTGAAGCCATTGCAGAGGGGACGAGATTGTTACTCGGTACGGTTTCGAGATTATTGACCGGCACACATCGATCTTTCGCACAGTATTCATTCTCCACCTACCTCAGGAAGGCCTCTTGGAATTGTGTAGTGTAGGATGTCTCGTTCTCAGGATTAATATCCATTCCCTTGTCCCACTTTTTAAACAATCGCAACTTCCGGAAAGAATCGAGAATGTGTGCGGAAATGAGAAGCATGCCTATCGTTGTAGTCACTTCAGTGTAGTATTTGGACAGCTTCTGTCGAGCTAACTTCCCAGCAAAGAACAAGTGTTCTTTCCATTGAGTCATTTTCTTGGCCAAAGCTCGCATCACGCCATCCATGCGATCAAACATCTCATTGTACACTGTGATAACGTGATGCAATGTGACTGTGTGCCTCATCGCCATCCAAAGGGTCCAATATCGAGACGGCCTCAATACTTCCATGACATACTTGACAATCGTCCATTCATCCTGGGTTGGAAAGAGTGGCCGGTATTCACTATATTTTGGATTTTGAACCCACTTGCGTGTAAATTCCCGTAATTGGTAGGCGCGCTTGAGCAACTTCAGTGTAGAGTTCCAACGTGTCTTCACATCCATAATCGGAAGTACCGCAATGTGGACTTTGGCTTTTTGACACTCAATGAACTCGTTTCAGTGACCAGGTGTCAGCGTAATCAATACAGCAAGCATTCTCTGCTATATGAAGTTCAGTTTCAGGAGTTTCAAAATATTATAAAATACGTACTTTCTCAATTATCTTTGCTAAACCTGGTTTCATGGCCGACAGCTTGTTGATTCTAGCATTGCCCTCTTCTCAAAGTCTTTGACTCTTCCCTATGTCTATGCTTTCATTCTCTCCAAAATGCTGATCGCGCTCATGGGCTTCCCAAGACTTGTTGCGGTCTTTTACACCGAGACTGCTCATGAATGCACCAATAGCCAACTGTATGACATGCACCATGCATGGTATGTGGTTCCTCAATGCCGGCCACGCGATCCCAGAGGCCTCAAGTGTTCATTGCAGCTCGCATGTCATCGAGTAGTTTGAGGAAGCATTATCAGTCGTAATATGAAGCAAATGGCCGTCGGTAAGCTCAAAACGATGAAGCACGTCCTTCAAACATGGGGCTAGCCTTGCTCCAGTATGTTGGCCCTTGACCCATCATCCATAATTAGCTTTCGAAACAGGAACAGGACAGGCGATCAACCTCATCGAAAGCAAGCTGAACATCACGCAATGCCCAATTTCGATCCATATAGTAAGCAATGACCAACGTTATGGCTAGTTTGTTCGTTGATGTACACCCATCCAAAGCTTAACTAACTTTATTTCATACAGGCAATTGCTTCTTAATTGCATCCACAGTCAGTGCATACTCCCTCCGGCAAATGTTGCTAAGGGTCGTAGTGGTCAGTAGGACTAGGTCATTGTGTAATCCCGTATATGACCGTCATAGCTCAAGATTTGATATAGCGTTCCATGGAATATGTACCGTAACAAATCCTAACATGAGGTAGCGATTCCACGTGTCTTGGTGATATTCGGAAGTTTGAAAGTCCTTAGCCTCCAGTTTGGAACGTTTTGTCTGTCATTTCGGTGCATATCGATCAAACTGGATATCAAATATCATTTTCCTCTGCAAACTTACTATTGTGAGTCCTCGACTTCCTTGCCTCTTCAGACTGGCCAAAGCTGTTTCATCCACCGTCGAACTAGTCAATTCAGTGCCCTCTTCCTCTGTTAATTTGTTTTACTTTGCAGTGTGAGCTTTTGCCAGCAAGTGTTTCCCCCTTGAGCTGTTCCCATGTTCTGATGGATGGCAAAGAACTTGATGACAAACGATACATATGATGCCAGGGCTGCCGGACTGCTCAATTCCACAGTGTAAACAGATTCGCCACGAAGGTGCATGTCTAGATTCATTCCAAGCAATAGGCCGCTTCAACCCTACATTCATTGAAGACCACCAAGCATCGAGGATCATATGCAAAGTAAGGTTGCTCAAATTGCAAATAAAGACATCTTCATTTTTGGAAGAGATCATAACCTTGAGCAATGACATGTTCAAAGATTTGGAATCCGACATGGCAGTAGAAATTAGGAAGCTGGGTAATCCGACTCGAGAGACAGCTGAAAATAACGATACAGTCAAGCAGACTGCGGGTTCTTAAATATTGATTCTACAGCTACAAAGAAAATAATCAGATCAGTAAGACATTGCATGCATATTTGTGAAGTTGACTACATGGACAGATTGCAACAACTGACCATGTAAAACTCCATTTAGGAACAGCATAATCCAGTGTATTACTGTGTAGCGTTCGCAGCCTTGACGCACCGTGGGCGCTCAATTGTAGGAGGCGGAAGCAATATCATCACTTACATTTTTGCCAATAAAGGCTGCCGATAGGTTTATTGTGGTTTATCTGCGTTCCATTCTGGTTAGATTATCCATGATGCCAGCGCAAAAATTGTTGGTGGTCCATTGACACTCATTTTGGGACACGGTTATGATCTTGTTGTAAGCATATTTGCCTGGAAAGGCGGCCGATAGTACAATTATGGATCACTGTAGTCACATAACCCCTTGATTTTCCATGATGGAAGGCCTCATATTGGTGACACTCCATTGACACTTATTTTTAGGGCAGAGTAACGACGTAGTCGAAAACATTTTTGCATAGAAAGACGGCCGATAGTTCGATTAAGTGTTAATGTCGCCGCACCGCCCTCGGATTCTTCACAATGCATGGCCAAAAGTCATTGACGCTCCGTTGACGCTCATTTTTAGGACATAGTTGCAATGCCATCGCAATAGTTTTTGCGTAGAAATGCAGTCGATAATCAGATTATGGCTTAATGTCGCCGTACAGCCCTAGGATTTTCCTTGATGCAAGACCAAAAGTCATTGAGGCTCCATTGACGGTCATTTTTAGGACACAGTAGCGATGTTGTTGCCAGAGTATTTCCCTAGGAAGGCAGCCGATTGCGCAATTATGGTGTAATGTCGGCGCACAGCCCATGCATTTTCCAAGATGCAAGGCCAAGAGTTGTTTACTCTCTGTTGACGCTCATATTTTGAACATAGTAGAAATGTTGCCACAACCATTGTTTCATAGGAAGGCGGCCAATAGTTTGATTATAACTAACTGTAACTGCACAGCCTACTGGATGTGTCATGACGCAATGCCAAAAATCGTTGATGCTCCATTGACGCTCATTTCTAGGATGTGGCAACCAGCGGGTCATTTGCTTTTTTCTCAATAACGCCAACCTGTACATTCACTTTCAAAGGATGTGACAATGCAGTCCATCGATTGCCAATTGCGTCAGACATAAAATTGTTGACACTCTGTTGACGCTTATATTTATCACATCGAAACAGCCTTTGTACACTCAATAATTGTATACAACGAATGATATACACATTATTGACATCCAGTATTGTGTTTGTATGTATTATCGTTTGCATCCAGGAGTTTTGTTACCTCTCAATTTCTGATCAAGTGCTATCTACGCTATCTGAGTGAGAGAAGACGTGTCCCTATCACATTCCCACGCTTTCAGCCGGCAATTGACAGCATCTAGATCATTTCACAAGCTTTTGGTAAATATAGCTCGACTTCCTCACCATTCTTTATGCAGCTCCTTCTCCTCAATTTCCATGACCTACCATAAGCAATTTCAAATATCTCAACCATGTGCACCAGGTCTGTGTGGAGAGTTATGCAGTTGGATACATGGATGAATACAGCATGACAATTGTCATTCAGATCGATTCGTCATGCGCACTGACCGCTCTTTCTGTGACACATATGACATCACTGACTTAAATTTTGTTAGTACATTTCGTCACTTATATTGCTTTTGCTTTGTCACTTGACAGTTACTCACTGAAAGAAACCGAACATGTTGGCTGTCTTACAGTGCGAGTTGGATTCAAGAACTTTCACATGGTGCATTCGACCCTTGCACATGCAAAGATGAATTATCATCTCTCACAATTTGGTTACTGAAATCCAGAAAACGCTGACACAGAGCAAAATTGGTAAACAACTTGCTTTACACCGTGCTCAGACGTCACAAATTACAGTTTGCATATCTATTCTTCCGCAGACGCAGGAGCTGTCACCATCTCATCGTCGGAATCCGATATCTATATGAAAATTAGCTGAAGGCTATATTCAGGGGCAAAAGCTTACTGGTTCAACTAGCTTCGCTGTCAACAACGTTGATGAATCGGGGTCTGTGGCGGGCTCACCACTCGTTCTGCTTGATTTTGACTGCGGCTTCACCGAACCTAGCCTAATATGACTACTTCCTGGTGGAGAAGTCCCTTACGGCATTTGTGATATTCTGGGAACAATGTCATGACACTCTATAAGCTATCCGAATGTTGTCGGTGGAGGTGCCGGAGCGTCATCAGCCGTTTGTGGTTGCACGACTGCTGGAACCTTCAATTCGGATATGCCGTACTTCTTATCTTGTTTATGGAAGTAGTCGGCTGCATCCTCCCATCCCGGTTGAGTCAATTCGTCGAGCTTCTTCTGCTTCTGCTGAAACCTCTCCATATGCTGCTGTACCATTTTGGTGACTGTGCGAATCACCCAGCCGGGTTCGTCATCTTCGCTTAGTTTGCCGTACTCAGTCTCTTCATCATCCTCATCTTCCCCATCCTCCGCATCATCAGAACTTGCAAGATCTCTCAGACTGTCCCAGATAGCAACCAGCATCTCGTCAAACGTCTTTTCGGGTTCTCTGGACGTCAATCCCACGATTTGCGCATGCGTCATATCCTCTTGCCCTTGCTGAACCGCTGCCTCTGCGTCTTTAACTCACTTCGTTGCCCCAGCGGTTTCTCTCTCAACATAATCCTCAATCTATTTCTCATTTTCTTCATTGCATAAGAAGTGCGTTTCTCATCGTTTCTCCGCCGCAAGCTTCTTTTTGGATCGCAAGCTGCACAATGCCCCAAGGGCTCAGACTCTCTCTGCCTTCAAACCGCTCTTGCCTTCAGTCGCTTGGTGGCGTCGTTGCTTTGAACGCTTTGTCGATTTACCGTATCTGCCCGCCAGAAGTGGCGAAAAGTTCTTTTCAGAGCATTGACCATTGTAGTTTGCATTGACTTTGTTGTTTGGCGAGATGTTGGATGTTGTAAGTTATAGACAATATGGAGACAAGCTGCATCTGTTATGTCAAGGTTGGTATGTTTACTCATCTTGAACAAAGCAAAATTTCCCTCTTGACTGTCAATAAATCAGGAATACTGATGCTAACCGTACAATATGACATGATTGTTATCATCATTTTCATGTAACATCCTGGGCATTATTTGAGACAAACATCAGCAGACGTCCTTTCCCACTAACAATATCCTATTAATATCAAGCAATTAGGCGATTCTGGCGGTCGTACACCGCAATGTATCCCTGTTAACAAACAAACCACATCACACCGACTTATTGCAAAATTGCGGGGTGGTGGGAAACCCCTTGAACTTGCAGCCATACTCAGCAGGGTTCATCGCCAGTATAACGATCATGTTGGCTGCTACTTATTCCATTCTGACATGAAGCTAACTATATAGTCCTCAGGGCTTCCCACTTTCTCTCATTATCATCTTCCTCTCCTAGGTCACACCAGCACATCATGAATACACAGCCACCTCTGCCAGGCGAGAGCGGATCGAATACCGGCAGATTGGCGGGCGCAACATTTAATACGGCAATCCTTGGTACACTGCAAGAGTGCAGACACTAGTTAGTTCACTGCGATGCTGCCAATGCAGCCACCAAAGATATGACCCAGGATGCACATTTAAAAATCGTCCGTGAGACTGGAAGCAGTAGAAATAAGAAGTAGCATTCAGTTGATGTGAGTATATCAATATTGATGCAAACGGTGGTCAATTAATTGTCTGACGTACAGCGGGTGTCCATAGAAAGCTCCATAACCAATATATTGCTGCCCGTGACGGGAAACCTCCATGGTCAACAAAGGAATTTGTCCGCACACTCCACGAAATCAAACATCGTGGTGTTGTCAGCTCTGGGATTTTCGGAAATGAATTTCCTGCTAAGAGTCCCCGTGAGTGGACGAAGCAGGCTTTAATCACCAGAAAGGAGGCTACGGAAGCGTATATGTGTTAGGGGTTCTCCCTTGATAGTGGAAGTGGTACTCGGTAACAGGCAGATACATAGCGTATATATTGTTATGCGCACAAACCTATGCAAGCGATTACAAGTTAGACCACGTGGCATGACCTTTAGCGGGGTTTCATGTCGTACGCAAGAGGATTGTAGACAGCTACGGCTGTCTATCTTCTTTCATTCTTAGCAACTATGCTGGATATGCATGCGTGGGTACATACACGGCAGTCGACAGTGAATATGCCAGTAAGTGTGCTCCTCACTCCTACCCGAACTAGGCCAGGATTTAGTGGGTTACGTTCCGGTCGTGGTACCGGAGCATGACATGACTGAGGGAATTATGAGGTTGGGAACAGCCTGGAGCAAACACTACTTCATTGAGTTCTGTAGCAGGGGTGGCAAATTCATCGAAGTTCTACATTTGCATAGTATCGGCTGGTCACCGAGTAAATCTATGATGTTATAATTAATAATCGAGCGGGGTTATTAATTGCGATAAGGCATGGGCAATATGGGGAATGGCTTGAATGTTCCAACTACCGAGATCATACGATTGGGAGAAGTCTAAGTTCATAGTTGTGGTCTGATTTATCGGCTGACACACTATAATTGTTACGGGGTTGTATACCTTAAGTAACTCTACTATGTATCCGCCGATACTGAGTAGGTACCTAGGTTCACGGCCGTAGATCCTATTTCCTTTTTGCAATGTATTCCACTATCGTATCCTTAGGAATCGACAGCAGATACTTTCTTTGCTTAATGCTTAATGGTTTAGCGATAATCTTCCCTGATTGCGTCCGTGATAACTGATCCTTCGCCTTCTTCTTACTGAATGCCTTCCTATCCTTCCTGGATATCGATAAGAACTGTTCTGCCTCCTTGAGAACACGGGACTGCTGATCCGGCTCTGAATCGTACTCCTCTTCTAGGTCGGGAGTCTCTTTCCCAACTTGCTGGATCCTATCTGGATGTATATTATCGGTACCGGTATAAGGTCTTAGATCTTCTTGAACGACCCGGGGCGTAGGGGAAAATGTCTTCTCTCGCTGATTGGAATTGATCCTAAGGTCCTTAGATAAAGCAGGAGACAATTCGGCACGTATCCTTGAATCTTCCTGAATATCCCGAGGCGTTACGGACACTCCTTGTCCTGAAGATCCGACCGACGCTTCACTGAATGCTCTTTGGAGGTGGGCCACGAAAATCTGCTGAGTTCTTCTGGTGTATGCAATAGACTTCTTGAGGGCGTATATTATAACGTCGTTGTCGTTCTCGAATGTTATCGTCATAAGCTATTTGGGATAACACTGGTGCGGGGCTGCCGCTACACAAAGCTAATAGATTCTAGGTATAGATATAATAGGTATAGGTATCATAAAAACGCAATAATAAATAAGGATATTTCTCCGTTGGTGGGTATCGTTCTTTCTCTAGCTGTTCGAGCTTGTCTCCTTTATTGCCGGAACAATGTGATCTCTTTATAGTCCCTTGGCTTACTCCAACTGGAACTATGATTAATCCCTCCACGATAACCACGTATCTGTGGGTCTTATCTTGATGCCCGGTAGATACCCTTGCGTCTTACATGCATCAATGCGCGTGTTGGAAAGTGGCCACGTACTAGACGTGTTTACATCATATCGGCTCATAATCAGACCATAACTTTAACTTCGACATCTGCATTTTGTTGGCGATTGGTAGTTGGAACGTCTGCTCCCTGTAACAGGAAGACACGTCGATTACGCAATTAATATCCACGATATTTAATTACTTCATAGTCTTACCACATGCTATGCCGACGTAGATTGTATGCGCGTTAATCAAAAGGCCAATGCCACTGATTAAACATTGCAGAACCAACTCCTCAACTCAATGCCGGATGTCCGCTTTTGGCTTATCACCAACGCCCTAATCCCTCAGCCATAAGTGCTTAGGTTTTCATTAACCCAGACGTGCCCTGCATCTTCAACTAAGAGAAACCAGAGAGCCCTTTACTAGCACGACTGCCGTGTAATATCTACAACCACATAGTATCTGAGAATGAATCTGGTTGAGAACACTCGCTTGGCAGGACTGAGTCCTTTCGATCTGGCGGAAGTGTTGCGTTATCAAATCAGCTGCCGCAGCACTTTGATTTCAATGAATCCGCCAAGCCTTCGTGCTTGCTCAATCGAGACATCATTGGTATGCCCCCGCTAAAGGGCACACCGCATGGTGATAACCGTGAGGTTTTACCGAACCACTACACTGCTGGGAGAGAACCCCTAACAATTATGCATGAACACGAGTGGGTTCGTGGCCACCTCTATCAATGCGCAGTAGGTAAGACGCAAAGTTACGTGGCTAGTGTCAGCGATTGTATCATAGTCTGAAGAGGGTTTCGAGAGACTATACAGAGATCACATTGTTCGAGGAATGAAATGGATTATCGGACTGGAGACTGAAGAAAGAGGGACAAGACCTACCAGCGGAGAAATATCCTTATTTAATATTGCGTTTCTATGATACCTATTATTCTGCCTAAGAATCTATTAGCTTTGTGCAGCGGCAGCCCCGCACCTTGACAACAGCACACCTTGAATGACAATTACCTTTGACAACTACAACGACCTCATTGTGTACGCTCTCCAGAAGATGATATCCTACACTAGACAGCATCAATACATCTTCATGGCAAAGAGTGTTTGTTGGCTAGCATCGATTATTGGACTTAAGCTGGAATTGATAATTCATATCGATAATCTGAAGAGAAGATCAGATATTGCATTACAGGAGGCAACACCGCAGGCTAAAGATACGATCAACTGAATCGATACAAGTCATTGCAGAATTGAAGTATCCACAACGCCGCGAGACATCCCAGAGGATTCAAGATCGTATAACAAATCAGACCATATTCATCCAGCTAGAATATCCGAGGTTCAAAATACGATACACAACATCAGCGATCTACTGTTGAGTTGTTCATTGCAGGATCAGCATTCTAGGTTCATTGAACAAACTGAGGAGTTCATTCAGAAATCTCGGAAGGATAGGAAACAATTTAAGAAGAAGACTGATCCATTGTCGCGTACAAGATCAGGGAAGATCCTTGCTAAACCATTATCCAACAAGCAAAGGAATTACCTACAGTCAATTCCCAAGGATAGGATAGCACATTACTTGGAGAACGGAAGATAGGGTCTACGGCCGTGAACCTAGTACTTACTTGTGGGAGACGAGTATAGTTACTTAGGGTAATGCACCCACGTAACAATATGGTAGTGGTAATAGCCGAATTTCATTGTTAGAAGCAGTAACTAATGTCTTCTAGGTTTTCAACATGTCTGCAACGATGGCAAGGCAAGGAGGTCGGGTACAGCTAGAACAGTCCGACCTGTGCCTGGCGTTGAATATGGCTAAAATGACCACAGAAGACTCTTCACGCGCCGCATTAGAAGAAACGAAATATCTCATTACGAAACCACGCGCTGTGGTCCGAGAAGAGAAGATGCGGGGTATTGAGTTTGCAGGGCATAAAAAGGTGAAGGCTGCGATAGAAAGACACCTGACAATGCTTCATCAAAACCACACTTCCGGCTGCCATCCTTGCGAAAATGGTTGTTAGGGGTTCTCTCCTAGCAGTGTTAATGGTTCAGTAAAACCCAAGGGGTTATCACCATGTGGTGTGATCCTTTAGCGGGGACATGTTAAGCACATCTCGATTGGATAAGTCGTTACGGCTTAGCGGAGTCATTGAAAGCCAAGTGCAACGGCAGCTGATTTGACGATGCAGCAACAGCCAGGTTCATCCCGTCGTGCTTGTTGTTTCCAGCCAGATTCATTCTTAGATACTATGCGGTTGTATGGAAATACACGGCAGTCGTGATTAAAAGGGTTCTGCAGTTTCCTTAATTGGATGTGCAGCACGCCCGGGTTAATGAACACCTACGCACAAAGGACTGAGGGGATATGGCGTTGGCAAGCAGCCTAGAGCGGACATCCGGCATTGAGTTGAGGAGTTGGTTTCGCAATGACTCATCCGGGGCTTCGGCCTCTAGATTAGTGCGCATAAGTTCCACGTTGGCATAGCAGTTATATTGATGGCATAAGACTATGAACTACCGGAGATGATATCAAAGGAGAGATATGGCAGGAGGCCACGTTCCAACTACTGACTACCACCTATTGGAGCAAGATGTCTAAGTTGGAGTTATGGTCTGATTAATGATTGAACTGATAGATGTCTCCTATGGGGATGCGCAAGCACATCCGGCAGGCGGCAGCAAATTAGTCGCAAGGATATCTACCGGGCAGCGCCAATAAGACCCACAGATAAGTGGCTATCAGTTGAAGGATTTAATCATAGCTATGTGTCAAGGACTCGGGCCGAAGGTAGGAGGGCACTGGCTATAAAGAGATCACAGTTTTCCGGCAAAGAAGAAGAGGAGCTTGAACAGGGAGAGAAAAGACGATACCTACCAGCAGAGAAATATCCATATTTATTATTGCGTTTTTATGATACCTATATCTATTATATCTATACCCAGAATCTATTAGCTTTGTGTAGCGGCAGCCCCGCACCCTAAGGAAGTTCTATCTTATTTATGACTATTACCTTCGAAAGCGATAACGACATTATAGTATACGCCCTTGAGAAGATTATAGCATACCCCAGAAGAACTCAACAAATCTTCGTGGCGCAGTGTGTCTGGTGGCTGGCTTCGATTATCGGGCTAGATAAAGGATTGATTGTCCATATGGACAACCTCCAAGAACGAAGTAATCTCTTATCACGCGGATTGGTAGATAATCTTCCAAAAGATTCGGATAAGCAGGACGATAATCAACCGGATCGTGACGAACGAGATATTACGCAATCCCGAGACGTTTCGGTGATTCCTCGAGATCGTCAAAAAGATTTCAGATCCAATACTACGTTAGTAAAGATCCATCCAGATAGAGTATCCCAGGTCTGCTTTGTTCCTTCCGACGATAGTGAATTCGAGCTGGGAAGCCCGAAGTTCGATCGGCAGTTTCAGGTGGTGAAGGAAACTAAGCAATTCCTAAACCAATCAAAGAAAGAAAGGAAAAAGTTTAATAAGCAGAAGTTGAAGGATCAACTATCCCGGACAAGATCAGGGAAGGTTTTTGCAAGGCCGGCAAAGGCTTTAAACAATAAGCAGTGGAAGTATCTGCAGTCGATTCCTAAAGATACGATAGCGGAATACGTTGCAAATAGGAAATAGGATCTACGGCCGTACGCACTAAGTACATATACAAGCCAACAAGTATATTGTCAGAAGTGTTGTTACCCCCGTAACAATGGCACTGCAAAGAATCCGTGGACATGCTGGAGATGCAAAGGAACGGGTGCACCTCCACCGGACAGACTCAGACAGCGGACTCCAGAGCCAACTCCACCTCTGCCCGGCATGCCACCAGCTCCAACCGGTAACACTTCCGGAGCTCAACGTTCTCAAATCATCAATTTGCTTTTCCCATATACATATTCGCATACAGCTCTTCCCTGTGCAGAAATTTTCGATGATGATGAGGATACCCAGCACGATACCGATTTTGATCCAGATATACTGACTGATGATGCAACATACACTGGTTAGTACACTATCTGTTCTGTGGTAATGCAGCTAACATTCATTTTGAAGACCAGAGCAGCGGATTCAGCGATCCTGCAACTGATGACGAGCATTGACCGAAAGACACAAGATTTTGGAGATTATTATTATGCATATGTATGTATGGTTAAAGAACAACGTAGAGATCAAGAAGAAAGTAAATGAAAACGCCAGAAAGGCAGCCAAAACAATGTGAATGATGGACTGTGCCAAATTGAATGATGGTATATTGTGGATACAGCCATGGCAAAATGACCGTCAACGGAGCGTCAACAATTGTAGGTCACATAAGTCTGGTAATTTAAAATTGCTTCGCTCCTTGTTATACATAATCGAAGTATTGGCCGCCTTTATATGCACTATAATAACGACACCCTCCCTACCTCATCTTGAAAATGAGTGTCAAGAGAGCGTCAACGATTTTTGTTTACGCGTCCTGGTATATCACACTGGCGATAGGTAGCAGTCAGTCATAAAGCAATGTTTGGCTGCCTTGATTGGCAAAACAGATTGCAATACCCTTCCTGCCCCATCGTGAAAATGAGCGTCAACAGAGTTTCAACGATTTCTGGTCATGCGTCCTGGGAAATCACACCCCCGATAGGTTGTAGTCAGTCATAAATGAATTTTTGGCTGCCTTTATAGGCAAAACAGATTGCAATACCCTCCATGCCCCGTCATGAAAATGAGCGTCAACGGAGCGTCAACGATTGTTGGTCATATATCTTGGGTAATCTGGGGGGTCGACAGGTTGCACATTGTCATATACTGATTATTGGCTGCCTTTATTGGCAAAAGTGAAAGTGAAACGCTTCCTGCCCCATCTTCAGAATGAGTGTCAACATAGTTTCAACGATTGTTGGCCTTCCATCATGGTTAATCACAGTGCGATGTGGCGGTTATGGTCTATATACATCGTTTTGTCTGTTATTATACACTAAAAGGCTCAAGAATACTTAGTGGTAGCTCTGTAAAAGAAATAAGTTGTTACTGTCCCGGAGGATGTGGCTAGAATATGCTGTACATATTGGCCGATAAAGGCTGCGAGATCCTTCTGTATGGATGCTTGTGATCAAGCACCACTCATATTACCGAAGATGCAAGACTAATTATCTTTGACGCTCTGTTCACACTCAGTTTCAGAATGTGGTTGGGTGCCTGAGTATGCTTGTTTTGCACATCAAGGCGGCTAATACATTGAAAATGAACCGTGACATACCAATGTCAATGTTTTACGACTAACAGTAGCATATCTGAATGCGACAATACATGTGAAACCCGAAACCCAGAACCGGAGATTTGAATCGACGAGTCAAGCCAAACCTGGCTAAACCCCCAGGTTGACGGGTACGGGTTGGCGTTTGGCCTGCCAATAGTCAGCAGGTCGGGTTTTTGAACGCGTCTGGAACCAAACCGACCTGTGTTTGCGGTCCAAACCCGGACCACTGGTGGGTGACCCGGACCTGTTGCTAACAGTACCCAAGAGTCATCATCTCAACCTTTTCAACACCTACCGAATGGGCTTGGCCACCACTGATTTTGGTTTGTGTCTTGTTCAGAAATTTCATCTTGCCTGGAAACAAATGATTTTTGGAAAACTCCTCATAAGGAAGTAATCCTGTATACAGATACAGATGCACCTCATATGTTAGGGGTTGTCTTCTAGCAGCAGAAATAATACAGGATAGATTGAAGGAAGTATATGTGGCTATTACTCGAGACTCATATTCAAAACACCTACTAGTGATTACGATATCATGTTTGTCGGTCAAATGATATGCAGCAGAATCACATTTGAGCTACATGTTGACCATGTAGTGATGAGTCAGTTCGCACTAGCAGATTCACATATGATGATGCAATTATGTGGCCATAACTGGAAGGTGTAAAACCGTCAGCAGTGCGCAGAATTATTGGCCACACCTGCTATACCTGATGTAGAGGGACAACACATAGTTATGTTGCAATTATACAGAATTAGGTGTGCAGTAGACGTTAATGCAATATGCGAATAACAGCACTCTGCAAGCCTGGGCGCTAAGCAGTGGGAACACCTTGCAGTACTCCCCTGTCCACTGAAGGTCGATGTTAAGGGGGTGCTTAATTCCAATAATCAATACAACATTTATTTAACTAAGTACAGCTGCCTATCAAATTGCTGTTTCTGTTCTCGTCTTATCCTAAGCCTGAACCTCTTGACCTTCTTTCAAGCGCTCTCAAATCGATGCGTTCCCAATGATGACTTTCTGGTCTTTGTCCAAGAATCACTGCTCATTGGAGACTAACTACTCTTCGCAAAATTGTTTGAATGGTAACGACCAGATAGCTAAGTACAAATGGAGTAGGTAGCCAATACCGATTGAGTGTGTGAAACAATATACCACAGTTCAGATGTGGATTGAAGGTCGCTCTTCCTATAGAAAAATAAAATGGTGGAAGGTTTTGACATTTTTCTGAAGTGCATATTGTGATTGTGTTATCCTGTGTCCAGGCATATAAGTCCTGGTCATGGAGATGGATTAAAGAAGGAATGTTTGTACAGGTAGATAGAATTCTTAATAATATTTGAAGATCGGCTTCAGTGTTCTGAATGCTGACCGTGCATTGCAGCTTGAACTTGTTCTTCTCATTGCCTGAGCAATGCCATCTGTTTATAGCTGTCTTTGAGGGTTTAAACACCCATACTTTGATGCTATGACTCTAAAGCTCATGATAGCATTATCGCAGTCACATGATACGATTTCTGCATGTGCCCAGTGACAACAGCCAGACATCCCTGTAGGTTATTGTGTTCATGGAATGTGGTTTCAAAGCGTTATGCTCCTGATAAGAATCAGGCCATCCATCGCATGATATCATGTCAGACAATATGTCAGATGAAACTTGACCTTAGACATCTTGCAATCCGTTTTCCTCAGTAGTTGGAATATCTCCCATTCTTGGTCAGCAGTGCTTATTACAAATTAATGCCAGCGATTTGGCTTGCATCATAGATTTACTCAGCGACCAACTGATACTTTACAAACATAAAACTTGTGGTGTCAGCTTATATTGAGTACGAGTCGGATGTTGCAATGCATACTAACTCAAACCAATGAGGAGGGTTGCTTCAGGGCTCATATCATTAGCCAACGTAATACTTTCCTCAATCACGTCATGCTTTGGCTGGGACCATTGACTTTGGCGTGGGAGTACCTTGAGGGTTCCTGTCGCCTGAGGCGATAAGCCAAAATTCATGTGTACTCGCATATTGACTATCGACTGCCGTTTTTGTGTGTCGGAGTAATCTCCAGTGCAATCAAAAATGTTCTGCTCGTATCCAGGAAATGAATGTGGCTGAGAATGATGTGCACGGCTGAAGCAAGCTTCCCTGCAATGGCAACATAACTGCATCATCTTAAGTCAATTCGCTCAGCAATGCAACTTGCCTATTCAATCAACACGGGAATGCTATTTATCCCCACTAAAGGACATAGGACTGGCTTACTTGCAATCTCATGAATAGGTGTTATGCATATCACATAACTAGACCAGGAGTAACTCCATGATATGTGTGCATCAGACTATCGCAAGTACCATGATCGCTGTTAAAGGAAAGCCCTTAGCATCTAAGACCTAACATTGCAGAGTCAGAGGGATTAATGACTGTGGCTGAAGATAAGGGCTCAGAAGCAATCCAGCTCATTGGTTTCGGACCGCATTCATTGCAACTTCATTCCCACTAAGAATGTGAGATATAAATGTCATAATCAATGTTGGCACAGTATCAGTTGGTCGCCAATTAAATCTCTGACACAATGCCGAATAGCCAAAACAAAGGCGAGGCAATGAATAGTGATGAGATACGAAAATGGATTGCGTAAAGCACTGATTAGACCATGAGTTGTGAGCTGTTCCAACTACTGAACGAATGGGATGCAAGATGTTAAAGATGAATTTGTGAGGTGTCATTTTGAGCATTTAATATCAGGATCCTGAGGATGGCCCAAAGGAGGATATAATGTCTAGAAACCCCTGATTCATGCACACGATAACCAAGGGGAACTCGTGGTACTATCAGTGAGGCACAACAGTTGTTCTCAGCACTAAGCTATTGTTACGGGGGTTCTGAATCCCAATAATCAATACAACATTTATTGAATTAAGTACAGCCGCCTATCTGATGTTCTCTTTCTTTCCTCGTCTTATCCTAAGACTGTACCGCTTGACCTTGTTCAAAAGCTTCCCATATAAACAACCTCCTCCAGTATCCGTCACCAATGTGAACATATAATACGCTTCCATGTCGAACAACTACTGATTCGAAAACTCCTGGAATGGCAATGCGCCGGCGTTGAGATATCTCAGCACTAGGTACCCGATATTCTCAAGTTTGCAGAAATGAAAAACCACGTGGTAGATGTGGGTTAAATGTTCCTCTTCCAAAGCAAAGAGTACATTGCCAAAACACTCGACAGTCTGTTGCAGTGCGTACTTGGCAGGAGTCAGATGATGTCCAGGCATAAGTTGCCCAGTCACAAGTTGCCAAGTCACAAAGATGTATGAGGGAGGTAATGTGAAAGATTGGTAGATAGAATTCTTAATAATATTTTAAGATCGTCTTCGGTGTCTCTGTGTTGTCTGTGGATTGTCTAGCTTGTCCCCTTCCACTTCTCCCACGACAACTAAGTCTCTTTATAGCAACGCCCCAGGTATTGTGCTCCCACATCTACTTACTATAATAACGCTGCCCATGATACCATGATTGCGACCCCGCTCTCGCAGTGCTCGGTGATAACCTGCCACGGTCCCCCTTAGGATATCGTGATTATGCAACATGGTTTGAAAGCATTACGCTCCTGATAACAAGCAGGGCATCTATTGCAGTCTTGAACATCTTGCAATCATATGAGTTGGTAGTTGGAACATCCACCAACCAAGTTGGTAATGCTTATCGCCTCTTGAATCCCTCATGCAGATAAGTTATTTAATTGTGTCTTAGATTCAATCAGCGAACAACCGATATTATGCCAATGTATGATATTGATGCATAAGCTCGTATCCGATACCCGTTACATTGCGATCCAGACTAATCACACCGATGAATAGTGTCCCCTCTAGGCCCAGGCCTACATCATTATTCCCTGAGTTATGTCATGCTAAGGTCGAGACTAATCTCCTGACCGGGAGGTGCCCCACTGTATCCTAGCCCGTTACAGGTAGAAGCGAAGAGTCTGATTAATAACATATTGACTTATCAACTGCCGTGCATGACACCATGCATATCCTGCAAAGTATCCAGGCATGAACCCAGAATGTACCACTTGTGTTTTCTTCTTCGCGTGACTAATATGAACTCCCACTAAAGAGCATATTACTGACCACTTGGATAATACATGCATAGGTGTTATACATATCGTAGATATGTATGCATCAAGTATTCATAAATCAAGTATCATTATCACTGTTAAGGGCAACCCCTGACAGCAATCAAGCAATGATGGTGTCATAGTGTGAGTACAAAGGCAAGATTGACCTGCGGACCTGTCTGTCAAATGATCACATTGTCCCTGACGATGAGAAGAACTAATCTCTCACTGCAATCCAAAGTCAGACACTTCCTGGGAAGAACACCTTAAAATAAGATTAAGTTTTGTACAAACAATCTCCTAAATTACTTCCTTAATTCACCTACATAAATATTCAGTAAAGGTGTTCAGAGAAGTTAACACAATCTCAATATGCACACCAGAAGGTCATCGAAACATTCGGCAATGTTATCCACTATTAACCCGAGTGGGGTTTAACCCACATCTCCAGAAGACTTTCATACTCAGCAGTTAAGGACAGCATCGGAGACGAAGTCTCGAGATACACTGATATGTGGTCATTGCGCATCGAAGAATTCTCCGTAGAACTACTGTGGATGGAGAAGGAAGCGTGGGAAGCTCTGTTCAGTGATAAGAGGTTGAGTCATGGGATAGATGAGAAATTTGTACGATTGAGCAGGCGGCAGTACTTACTGTAATAACTGTTGTATTGTTTATGTGGACTCAAATACCCCCATAACATTGTATCTGTTTTCTTTCAAAATCGCGCACTGTATAATGCCATGGGAGATATGGAACCAACATTGCTTTTGTAAATCACATATCAAATCTCCGATAGTTTTGGTGTCCTTCTGGTGTGCATATTGAGCTGGTTATAATTGCAAACCATGCATAAAGAGTAACGTCATGGGAGTGAAGAAGAAAACAAATGATTACAGTTTCTGAAGTTAGAAGTGTTAATAATAGTTTAAAATCGTCTTCGGTGTTCTGACTGTTGACTGTGGATTGCTACTTCAGTATGTTTTTCTCATTGCCAGAACAAGGCAACTGCTTTATAGTTGTCTTTGATGGTTTGTACACCCATACTTTGACACTATGACTACATTGCTCTTTATAGCATTATCGCAATCACGTCATACCATGTCCTTATGCAGTCGGTGATGAATGCCACCTTCCGCAGTAGATTAACCTGTTCATGCACTGCAGTTTCCAAGCGTTACGCTGCTGCTATGAATTACGCCATCCACCATATAGTATCAAGTCAGACAATGTGACAGATCGAACTCGAACTTAGACATCTTGCATTGCTTATGTTCCCTAGCTGCAACATCTACTGAATATAGTGAGTAGTGCGTATCGCAAGTTAATGTCTCTCCGTGAAGGCTATTCGGCTTGGATCATAGATTTAATCAGCGACCAACTGATACTCTGCCAACATAGATAATGATGCCTCAACCCATATTAAAATCCAGTCTGATGTTGCAATGCATCCTAACTCAAACCAATCACCATGGTTGCTACCGGCCTCTGATTATCAGCCAACATCATTAATCCCGCGGTCACGTCATGCTTAGGTGGTGACCATTCTCATTGGCCTGGGAGTACGCTGGTAGTGCTTATCGCCTGAGACAACAAGCCAGAAGTTCTGCAAACTAGCATATTGACTATTGACTGCTGTCTGTGAGTCGGAGTAACCCCCAGTCCAATCCAGACATGTCCCGCTAGTGTCAGAGAAATGAATGTGGTAGAAAACAATACCCTCAGCGGAAGCAAGCTTCTATCGATCTGCCAGTATAGCTGCAACATCTGAAGTGAATCTGCTAAGCTATGAGACCTGCGTATTCAATCAACATGCGAATCATATGTATCCCCACTACTGGATACAAGACAGGCTTACTTGTAACGTCCGGAACAGGTGTTATTCAAATCCTGTGACTAGAGTGAGAGTAACTCCGTGATAAGTATTTATTTGACTATGACAACTACCTTTATCGCTGCTAAGGGAAAGCCCCTAACACAGAAGACAGGACCTGCTCAATGGGGAAACATTGGCTGACAAAAGCGCACATCGCGAAGTTAAACAAATTAACAGAGTCAGAAGATCCTTAATTGACCTGTTCAACTGGCATGAAAAAGCTTTGGCTCTACTGAAGAGACAAGGAAGTTGTGGAATTACAATAGTAAGTTCATAAAGGAAATTCATACTTGACATTTATATCTTACCTAGGTATAATGTTTTGACAGACATAGTACTCCAATCTGGCAGCTAAGGACTTGATAACTGCTGAATTTCACCAAGACACCCGGACAAGCTATGTCATGTTAGAATTTGTCTCAGCTCATATTGCATGGAATGTTATATCAAACCTAGAGCTGTGATGGTCATGCAACGCATTACGCAGTGAGTTGGTGCTACTGTACGCCAGCACCCTTAGCAACATTTGCCGAAGGGAATATTCACTGACAGTAGATGCAATTAAGACACAATTGCCCTCAAAAAATAAAGTTAGTTTAGCTTTAGAGGGTTGGACATCAACAAATAAATTAGCAATAACATCAGTTATTACTTACTATCCAGACCGCAAATGACAATTGCGAGATGTATATCTCCATTTCAATGAGGATGATGGCCACATCTCTTTCTATTCGGCGAGAGAATTTGGGAGAATATGATCAGGGTGACCATAGTGGACCATGGCTGCCCATACATCTGAAGGAAACTGTGAATCATTTTGAGCTTACTGAGGACCATTTACTTGGAATCATGACAGATGACATTTCGTCAAATTAGTCAATCACCCGGGAACTACAATCAACCCTTGCGGCCTCCGGAATGGAGTGTCCTGCATTGCATATCCACCTACCCTGAATGGCCATTGTCGTTCACCTTGTTTTGACTGTGTTCATGAGCAGTCTCCGTGTAAAAGGCCACACCAAGTCTTGGAAAGCCCATCAGTGTATTCAGCATTTTGGAGAGAATGATAGCCCAGACAATAGCAAGATTCAAAGAGTTCAAAAAGATGACAATGCCAGAATCAACAAGGTGTTGGCCATGAGACCAGGTTTAGCGAAGATACTTCAAAAAGTAAGTATTTCAAGAAACATTGAAAGTTCTGAAACTGACCATCATATTGTTAGGGGAGTGCTTCTTTTATAAGTATTGATAATTATGCATGGCCCTGTGACCCTATTCTGTTAAAAGGTTCTGAATTATACTTGTTCTGAGTTCTTCAAGCTTCGTATTCCTAACATAAATCAGAGCCTGTTGTTTCAGAGGCTTTTTAAGTTGAGTCTTTGTTTTATGTGAGGGAATAACTAGACCTTTTGTTATTCATCGTTGAGGATCACTAACATACTCCTTATCCTCAGGTGGACTATAACTGGGATCATCAGATGACTCAAGTCCAGATACCCCTCGTTCTAATGTAATCGTTTACAGTTGAATTTCGCTTGTAATCATAACGATTACTCGGTCTTCTCGATTAGGTTGATTTATTGCTTCATGATTATTTATCCCAGAAGGAAACCTTTCGTTGTCGATATAATAGACTAACACAGGGTGTAATCCATCTAACACTGATAGCCACCAAACACACTGTGCTGCAAATAAATACTGTTTCTTGTAAAAGGTATGAAGTAATATCTTAAAGACCCTCCACAATATATCGGCTTCATTTTCAAAGGTAATACTCATCGAGGTGCGGAGCAGCCGCTTCAAGTAGCTAATACATTGTGTATGTATATAATAATACATATACGTATGATAAAAACTGAATACTATTTCAGATTCGGCTTTCGCTGGTAGGTATATCTGACTATTCACTGTTAGAGCTTGAACTTCTCATTCCCCGAAAAATGTGACCTGTTTTATAGTTGTCTTCGAGGGTTTCCACACCCATACTACAACAAGATGATTCCATCACTCATTATAGCACAACAGCGGTCGCGACTTTCATTCGACGCGAATGCACCCAGTATTACATTGCCACCTATCCCTTAAGTTATCATGTTCATGCAATGTGGTTTTGAACTGTTACGCTCATGATAAAAATCAGCCTATCCGTTGCAACATAATATGTCAGACAATGCATCAGATCATGACTTCAACTTGGATATCTTGGTACCCAGATGGTTCAGTAATTGGAATATCAGCTGATCTTAGTCGGTCTGTGCTTTCTGCAAATTAAATGCCTTGCCACATAGGTTATTAGGGTTCACATCAGATTACGTGGTAACTAACCACAGCTCTGTCAATATAGAAAATAATGCGTCAGCTCGTTATTAACAGTCAAGTCTGATGTTCCAATGCATACTACTTCAAGCCAAGGAGCAGGGTTACTCCAGAACTCATATCTTCGGTCGACATCACAATTCCCACTGGTATCAGAGTAATGAATGTGGTTGAAAATTATGTGCATGGGTTTCACCACTAATGCGACATAGCTGTATCAGTTTATGTGAATCCACTGTGCAATCAGACTTGCTAATCCAATCGACCCGCAACTCCTATATAACCCCACTACACGCCATAAGACTAGCTCACTGGAGATGCCTGGGATGGGTATTGTGCATGTCACATGACTAGACCTAGAGTAACTCCGTGACATGTATCCTATCATGGTTATTCAAGTAGCATTATCGCTATTCAGGGGAAACCCCTACCACATTTCGCTGCGAATAGGTACTGTAGTGATTTTGCTGACACCAGTTTGTCGAAACCAGTTCATTGACTGTCAAAAACCGAAAGTACGAATCACAGCACTACCTATTATGGATGTGAAATCACGGTTGGATTCGACACTGGAATTTTTTGAGCAAGCATACCGATTGGAAAAATTTACCCAAAAGTGGCTCAAGAATCCAAATTAGAGTGATTTCCGGCGACTCATCACAACAAAGGATAAATGGACCAGCATGAATTAAGTCATGGAAGTTTTAAGGCCATTCCGATACTGGACCATCTGGGTGTTGAAACTGCATACAGTTACTCTGCATCACAATAACACTATATGCAATGACATGTTCAATTATATGGATGGCATTATGCAAGCTTTAGATCAGAACAAGACTCAAAGCAAAGAAGACATATACTTCTCAGTGAAGTGTGCGCAACTGAAGTTGTCCAAATATCATGCCGAAATTACTCCAATGACCGGTATGATTCTCATTACAGCACATATCATTGATCCATCAGGGAAATTACGATCGTTTAGGAATTGGGACGAGGCAATGGATATTAGTCCTCAGCACGTATCTTCTTATACCACCCTATACCAAGTGACCTTTCTGGAGTATGTTGAGAATGAATACTGTGCCAAACATACACGATTGGTTGTCATTAAACCAGTCAAAGGACTGAGCAACAATCACTTCCCCTCCCCAAAGGCTCCTGGATGTGGTCAATCATCTTCTGACCAGTACGATTTGTCCAGCAATGATGAGGAATACTTAACGCTGAACCATGTTGCTGAAACGACAACGGCCTACAGCGATCATCTAGCACCATGATTGACAGCCGCATGGCTTCATTTGAACTCACCGCGTGAATCTCCAATGAACTGGAGCCAAGTTGATCCGAAACTTAATGATTACCACTCCGAGCCAATGGAGATTACCACTGCATGTTGGTCACCAGATATCACCAACTGGTGACGCCAACAAGGGGAAACGCACTCAAAGTACACTGCTCTCTGTAATGTGGCGCATGATATATTCTTTATCATACCACATGATGTCAGAGTGGAAGCCAGTTTTTCCCTTAGGCAAGACATCATAAACTGGAGACTGTCAAACACCACAGCCATCACCCTTTGTGAAAATCTCATTGTAAGGCAGTTTGCTCGAGCCAATAACTGGCTATTATCAGCCGATGACCTAGCATTGGATTGCATAGAATCTGAAAACGACTTCGAATTGAAGTGAGATGCGGAGGAAACAAAATTGCACAGAATGGCCAATGTCCACAACTATTTGGAGATTTGGTAGGGCAGTCATGCCCTACTTGATACACATAAGCAATCTCACACTCAAAATGAGCAAATGGCAGCCATAGGATACATTCCACATACTGAGGAGATCGTCAATGCCTCCTTGTCAAACTTTCAACTTGACGGTGCCACTGCATTTAAATTGTCGGAAAGATTACATTTGGCGCCAGCTTTGTCTGCACAGGACCGTCCTGGAGGATGGACTCAAGTATTAAATGATCCCCATATAAAGAGAATTGACAGTCATCCAGCTGAGTGTGATGAGGGCAGTACACATTAGAGCATTTGTGACACGGAAGATTGGCTTAACTGGAATGGTTACATGCACAATCCAAATGTCAGCGAAAACAACTGTGAGGGAGATGATGAATCCGTTATAGAGCTAGGCAATCGCATCAAGGATCCAGAATCCACTGAGCAGACGGATTCTAGTACCGCATGGAATGTTCCTGAACTTATTCAGCCCACATGGATGTTACTGAACCACGCTACAAACAACATTGTAACGGTCGGTGCAATGGAATCAGGGAGGAATCAGGGACACAAGAAAACGTAGGTCAGAACGGCTCAATATCTATACACCAGGATTTATATATTGCTTGTCCGAGAATTTCACTTGGAGAAATATCATGCAAGAATAGTGATCAGTTCCATGTGAATATGTGTTGATAAACAGATTTATAGTGAGCAAAATTTGTAATTCAGCATGATACAGAAATTTGAATAGAATGAAAGCGACCAGTGCAAGAATACTACTGGGCTCGGCTTTGCCAAAGGGCTGACTCTCAATCAGACAGAAAGGCAACCAACAAGTTCTAGTAATTAAGCATACAATTATTGATGTCAGCACATTTTGGCTAGAAAATACATTAAAATGAGCGTCAACAGAGCCTCAACAATGTTTGGTCAGGTAAGTAAGTTAATTGCAAAGTGATATGGCCGCTGTTATGTATAACCGACCAATTTGCAACATTCATAGACAAAAGAGCAAGCGACACGGTTACTACTCCATTCTGAAAATGAGCATCAACAGAGTGTCAACAATATTTGGCTTTGCATCTTGGGTTATCTACCTGCCAATTTAAGGCAATAATTCAGATAGAAAGTACTGGTGGCCTTTTGGGCCAAACCAGTGCAAAATATCTTCCTTAACGGATGATGAAAATAAGCATCAACAGATTGTCAATGATTGTTTGTCTTGTATAACAGGTAATTAAAAAGTGATTTTGTAGTGGTTATAAATAATGGAGGTATTGCCAGCCATTATAGGCGAAAGAGAAAGTGACACAGTCACTGCCCCATTCCAAAAATAAGCGTCAATAGAGCGTCAACAATTTTTGTACTTGTAAGTATGGTAATTATAAATTGAGTTGGTCACAGTTAGGCATAACAGACTTACTGACAGCCCTTATAGGCAAAAGACGACCTGACACGATCACTGCCCCATTCTTACAATGAGTGTCAACAGAGAGTTCATGATTTTTGGCTGTGCATCTTGGGTTATCTATGTGGCGACTTGTTGGAGACATTCATCCATGAGTTAATGGCTGCCTTTGGGAACCAAAACCATTGCGACACGCTTCCTGCCCTATCCTGAAAATGAGTGTCAGCCGAGTATCAATGCTTTTTGGAGTTGCATGTTGTGTAATCTACATGTCACTTTGTGGCAATAATTCATATTTGATGAATTGGCAGCCTTTGCAGGCAACACAGCGCATGATATGTTCGTTACCTCTTGATGAACTGAGCGTCAACACAGCGTGAACAGTTTTTGGAGTTGCATATTTGGTAATCAAGTTATCACCTGTATATACAGGCTAATAACACAACAATTGACTGCCTTAATAGGCAAAAATACAATATATACAAGGAAAAACATGGATTCCAAAATAATCGATATTGCAATATGCAAAACATGTAAAAAGTGATTATTGAATATTGAATCAGTGGTTATGATAAGATACTATTATCAAACAGCAAAAACAAGAGCATTATATGAATCTACAGATGGACCTGCTTGACAACCCACTTACTCACCGCCCAATTCAGATTGGTTGGGAGATGTCCATTGAACAGTACCCCAATTGACCGTGAGGGTGTGTGGCCAACACAGACAACCAATTTTGCAACAGTTTGGTTCTACTTGAGACCTGTACCAGATGCGACAGTCCAAAACCGTTGATATCTCGAATAACAGCCTATGACTCAAATATGGTGATTAACCAGTTCACAACCAGTATCAGTACCAGGCCAATGATGATTCAAACTCCATCTGTACATTATATAGCTAGTTTGTGATAAACAGCATTGAGTTAGATCAAACATTGGTGGACTTGTAGGTTGACTGCTGAAGAAGAATATGAAGATGGACCCCATAAGATTGCTCCACCACATGTGATTGGAATCTACTGCCTTTGCTGCCTGAGTCTCTTTAGCATGTTACAAAGCTGCTTGGGTACAGCTTGGCAGTTTCTGGTGACAATACAATGCCACTTGGGCAAAAATTACTTGAGATATAATACTATAGAGGACCTCCCACTTCAGCAACTTAGAAATGGAACCTATCGCAACACCCACCTGCTGTTACGGGGGTGTTTAGATCCCAATAACTAATACAATATTTATTGAATCTAAGTACAGCCGCCTATCTAATCTCTTTCTTTCCTCGTCTTGTTCAAAGACTCAACCTCTTGCCCGTCTCGCAAGAGCAATCCGCTCGTTCAGCTCTTGTTCTAGAGCCGCGACCTCAATCCTGACTAAATCGAAACAGTGCCAGTTACCGTCTCCGATATAGACGTAAATCAGATTTCCCCGTCGTACAACCACTCCTCGGAAAATTCCTCGAAGGGTAAAGCTCCCGTGTTGAGATATCTCAACACCAGGTAGTCGATATTCTCGAGTTCGCAATATCGATAAACCACAGCGTCGGTGTGGGTTAAATGGTGCTCGGCCAACTCGAAAAGCAAATTGCCGAAACTCTCGACTATCCGTTGCAGAGCGTACTCGGCTGGTGTGTACCGATGTCCAGGCATATAAGACCCAGTCTCCTGTGTGTATGAGGGAAGTAATTTTGAATAGATAGAATTGTTAATAATATTTTAAGATCCTCTTCGGTGTTCTCTGAAAGCTAATCTGTTTCGCTGCTGTCCTTCAATTCCTTCGACCGACGCTGGCTCTTTATAGCCCTCAATCTTCTCATAGGTGTGACAGCGTTATCTCGTCCACGCTCTACTAGCGCCCCGGTGATAATCTATCTCAACACCCTCAGGCAATAATGCCGCATGCAATGTGGTTTAAAAGCGTTACGCTCCTGATAACAATCAGGCCATCCATCGCGCCATATCAGCTCATCCTTTCCTAGCTCAGACATCTTTGCAATCGTATGAGTCGGTAGTTGGAACATCCACCAAACATAATGGTGATGCTTATCGCCTTGTAAATCCCTCATGCCATCGAGTTATTTACTTGCGTCAGAGATTTAATCAACGACCAATCGATACTATGCCAACGCAGATTATACACGTGTAAGCTCGTATCCGATACGAGATTACATTGCGATCCAGACCACTCGAGCGAATGAGGGGTGCTCGCTCTAGGCCAAATGCCTACGTCATTAATCCCTCAGTTACGTCTTGCGAAGGTCGAGACTTTCTCTAGACCGGAACGTGCCGCTCCTAATCCTATCCTGTTACGGGTAGGGGAGAAGAGTCCGCTTGATCGCGTTTGACTATCCACTGCCTTGCGTGTTTTTTATTACGCATGTCGCGCAGAGTATCCAGGTGTGAACGAAGTTCCCACGCTTCGCGCGACCAACAAGAACTCCCGCTAAAGAGCTTGCTGCTGACCACTTGAATAGTACATGCATAGGTGTTTTGCATATCCCAGATATGTATGCATCTTGTAACTTTTAATCAAGTATCATTATCGCTGCTAAGAGACAACCCCTAACACCTGCCCTAATCAACCAAGACTGCTATTCAATGGTAGCTAGCATACTGTATGTACTCCAATAGTATTACCAGTGAATTCCATTTACAATCGGTAATAAAACAGAGGGGGTTAGAAAGTGGGCCAAAATCCTCCAGCTTTATAGATGGGCACTGACATGTTTATCTTACTCAAATTTCGACCATGTAACTTGATTTTAGGATTCAGATATAGAACTTGGCATTGACAATTATGCTGCTCCCTCCGATGTTCTTCCCATTGTGTAGTTGGTGAGCATTTTGGAGTTTCAAAACTAATTCCAAGATTTACAAGATGCTCTGGTCGCATCTTGTTAGGCATGGGCACTGGATGTGCCCACACCCCCAGTGCAGTGGCTGGGCTGAATGCATAAGGTGCTACTTTTCATTTAACAATTATTAAAACTCATGTATTCAACTCGTTATCTCATGTATGTATCTATACCTCAAGCTACACACAATATATTGTACTTGGCTCAATGTGATAAGTGCGAGTAATTCATGGTGTGCCTGAAGATAATGATCAGGTGTACTGAGAAAGTCACTTGGAGGCAATTATTGTGTAAACATAGAGATACACCTGGGGGCCACAATCAAATACTCTCAGATGTGCACTTGCAGGATGTAATTGGGGGTGATTGAAGGTCTGTTTGGGGGCCATGATGTTGGAAACGTAGAGGCTATGACCTAGCGAGTGAGGAGTTCAAGTTGGAGGCCATAATCGTTCGAACTTAGAGGCTGTGATTAAGCAACTTAGGATATATCCTTTGGGGCTGTGATCAATTGAACTTTGAGATGGACTCCAACACCATGATCCAGCAATTTTGGAGATACACTTGAAGACCATAATCTGGTGAGATTGGAGGCAGACTTTGAGGCAGTTGATGGGAGGCAGTTGATGGGAGGCAGTTGATGGGAGGTGCACCAGATGCTGAGATGCTATTCACCTGACAGTGAACTTACAACATTGGGAATGTGATGAGGCAACTTTACAGTTGAGCTCTCATAGGGAGTTGTCTTGTGGCAGTCGAACTTGCAAAGATGTACCTTGGAATTGGACACGGTATTCAGTGGTCAACACATAATTGTGAGAAACAAGAGAGGACTGGGAATAATGGGTGGATGCTCTACACAGTGTATGCTGTACCTGGTGTATGCTGTTCTCAGTATTGACTCTTAATAATGGTATGGACAGACAGAGAGCAATAACTTAACTTTGTGTTTGGCTGTGATGGCAGAGTTGAAAATGAGAAAGAGCAAAGGGAAATGAAGATGGACATGTATTGGAAAAGTTGACAGGATATGAGAAATCAAGTCTATGCATCGCCTGATTGGGATTCGACTACTTTGTATCTGTGTCCTTACAGCTGGATCAGAAGTTGTACCTGCCATATCGGGAATGGTAAATTGACTGGTACACAATGTTCTTTTGAGTCACAGAGTCTCACTATCATTGTCCCCATTTCCTTTCATTTCTCTCATTCTTGTCCTCAACTCTATAATAACCTAAGAAGACAAAGTAACGTTATCCCTGTCTATCGCTCCAGGCCATAATGCTGAGTGAACACTGAGTACTGCACACTGTGAGTACAGCATCATCCCAAGATCCACACACTTACACTCCAAACAAGTCTCGAATGTGGCATCCGCCATTGCTTGGTAAACCTTGTTGTACTGAACTTTTTACATTCCCACCATTACACATTGATGACTGAATTGAGTCTGAAGTCCTGCCTTGGTCTTTCTTTCAATCCGCCGCCTCCAGATAGACCATCAGCAAATTCTCCTCCAATTTTGATTAATCATGGGTACCTAGTGCATCGCTAAACACACACCCGCTCACAGCCGCTCAGTTCGCGTGTCCATGTCGTTCAATTGAATCTGCAAAGTTGTTTGATCACTGAGGCCAAGTCAGTCTCTGAGTTCACTCAATCTTGGCCTTCAAGTACATCTCCAGACTTGCCTGATCATGGCATCAAAGGCTGAATCCTCAATGGCCTTCTAACTCACCTGATTATGGCCTCCATAGGCATTCCCATTAATGATCGACTACGGCCACCAAATGCATCACAGAGATCACTTGCTTTCTGACTTGAAGAGCATCGCCAAACTCACTTGATCATGGCCTCCATGTGAATCTCTCAGTGCACTTGATCTCACCCTCCAAGTGCATCTTTATACTAGCTTGATCACAACCTCCAAGTACATTTTAAAGGACACATGATCATGGCTTAACAGTGTATGTCTAAGTGCTTTCAATACCGGTCTCCAGGTACTCCAGTAATTACACTTCAGGACTGTATGCTGACAAATTTGCCCTATTATTATATAGACAGAGACTTGGTTTAATAATAAATACCATATTGTAATGTAGCAAATCTTCTGACTGTAACAGAGACAAATATGACAGACCAAATGCCTTCCAGTTATGGAACCCTAGGAACCACCACTGTGAGGACATGGTATCAAGTCTTCTGCAGAGCGGCAAAGAGGTCTCAGCTGCTTTCAACATCTCATGCAGACCTGCAGTGTGATCTCAGCCTCTCCAATATTTGACTATCCTTTATGTTCAATCTTGTAGTATCCAAAATGCACCTCCATAACTGCAGGAGCTTTCAGGAGCATCTGAGAAAGCTTATTGCACAGTCTGAGAACAGGTCGCTTGGCTCCAGGAGGGCTTCAAATAATCTGAAATTGCTGAGAAGCACTGGAGACATCGATTAGAGTGGCTGGGTAGTTCAAGTGTGGCTTCTGGACAAATTTACATTTTGCTGATTAACTGGTACCGATAAAGGTAGTAGTTTTGTCGCTGGCTGTGACTGCCACTCAGTCTGACTGTAACTGCCACTTAGTGTTAGCAACGGTTCCATATTTGGAACCGGCCGGGTTTATAGGTCTGCGTGGCAACGGCCTTACCACATCAAAAATCAACGATTGTTTAAGCGAACTGCGCAATTAAGTCCACCAATATTGCTCAGAGCTTTTACAGCTTCGTACATGAATTATGCAGCTTTCCATACCGCATCTCTTTGTAGTCTCCGATTTTTGATATCTTCAAAACTCAGCAGCCAATGGTGCAAAAACATAGTTTTTGGGCGAAAAATCACAGTAATTTCAAAGCCGCTTGCTGAGTTTTGAAGATATCGAAAATTGGAGACCACCAAAAGATGCGCCATGCAAAGCTGCATAATTCACATACCAAGCTCTAAATTCTCTGATCAATATTGGTGGACATAATTAATGGAACTGTTTTGCAAAAACCTGAACCGAACTGGCTGGTTCCGGGCTTTCTTCTACCCACTATAGTAGAAATGGTCCCAAAATGGAACCGTTGCTAACACTACTGCTACTCAGCCTGACTGTGACTCTGACAGCAGCCATTCAGACAGCAGCCCTCTAATTGCACCCACTCTGGTAGAAGCCCTCTAACAACAACTCTCACAACAATCTTACAACATCTCTGACAGCAACTCTCAAAAGTGTTTTCCATGACCATGCTTAGTCAGGCAAACCTCTTCATTATTTATCCGTGTGACATCTCTGCTAGTAAGCTCTGTTCAAACACATCACCCCATTTATACTGTACAGTCCAGGCAATACATAACAATGGTTGTAGTACTTGCTAAAACTATTTTGACGAGACACAGTGAGGTTATAGCATATAGATATCCATTACCACTGATAAATGTTCAGACTAACCCCTGAAGATATAATGAAGTGAACACAATCAATATGCTGAGCAGAAGCACAACAGTACTATTCAATAGAATACCTGTGGCACCCAATACTAAGCTCAAATATGACTTTGCCAGTATTTACATTGGGGATTGGAGCAACATGTACAGCGTGAATCAGGCATGCCTTAATGATTGTAAATATTAATTTATCTTGCCACATGATTGATGGCGTTGGCTGCAGAGCCAATACATGGCATCACTGCAGCACTCTTCTTCTCAATAACAATTATAGTATTATCAGACCAGCAAAGTCCAAGGCTTTGGGGCAACAAACCATTCATACCAGGCATTGTATGGTTGAAAGGTAGAGAATGGCATGGGTACAGAATGGAAATCTGTGCTGTACATAATGACGAATTCTAGTGTCTGTAATGGCACTAACAAAGTTCTCTACCATCTATATATATATGACTCCCTCCCAACACAAAGCTGCCACTTTCAGCAGAAGTGATACACCATAAATTACAATTGGTCCATAACCTCAATTCATCTACCCAATCCCTTGGCCATACAGCAAACTACAATGGTTTCATGATATTGATTCATCCATTTGGAATACATGGCCCAGTAGTAAGTAAACTATGCCAATTGAGTACAACTTGTCTCTGACAAGGTTGAACAGACAGGTCACTGAGACAAGATCACATATACACTTTACCCTGAGAACATTGCACAGATAGGTCACACTGACAAGGCAGTTCTGACAAGGTCATATTAATCAGGTTGCTTTGACAAAGTTACTCTGGCACAGTGCTTTTGAGAAGTTCACTATGACAAGATTACTCTGAGAAGCTCACTGATATAAGATCACTGTGTTAAGGTTGCTCTGACAAGATGACTCTGACAAGGTCGCACTGACAACATCACTCTGAAATGATTACTGTGACAATATCACTCTGAATACGTCATACAGGCAAGACAACTCTGACTGGTCACTCTGACAGGTCACCCTGACTGGTTGCTGTGACAGGTTGCTCTTACAGGCTGCTCTGTCAGGTTGCTCTGTCTGGGTGCTCTGTCAGGTTGCTATGACTGGTCGCTCTAACAGGTTGCTCTGAAAGGTCTCTCTTAAAGTGTACTCTGACAGGTTGCTCTGACAGAATGCTCTGACTGGTTGTTATGACAGGCTGTGTTAGGGGGGTGCTGTAACCCAGTTGAATATACTTATGCATGGCCCTAGATCCTATCTTGTTCACTAATTCTTATCCCAGGAATCCTCTTAATCGCTTCTCCCTAACATGTTGGTTTCACTACATACTTTGTTCCATCTTTAACTGTGTGGTGGTTTTATGCAATGGATTAACTCTTCGCTTTGGAGTTCATAATAAAGGATGCCTAACAGAATTAGACCGAGCCTCCGAATCTACTCCTTATTCTGATTCGGATTGAACGGATTGCCACAATATATCTCGAGGGGTTGCTGAAACCTATCTTCAGTCAATATTTGATCTTAGTGCCAATTTATCAAGACGCATAGTCAATCCTCGTTGTAATCCTATGATTGCTGAAAACCACCATACACACTGTACTGCAAACAAATGTTGAGTATCTCTGCAAAAGAATATAATTTCCTAGAGAGTGTCAATGATGATGTCTTTGTCAGTCTAGAAGGTAATTGTTATGAAGTAGCAGTTGACTGCTCGAAGATATTCATCAACATGAATATTCCAGTTGGCCTTGAGACGTTGTTCAGAAGGAAACATATCGTATTTCTGGCACTGCATGAGTGTTGGTCATAACCCTATCAATACTGCTAACCACCACCACACACATTGTGCTGCAAACCAGGACTGTTTCTGATGGACATTCTTGATTAACTTTCCAAAGAGATATAACACTACGTCTAATTTGTTCTTGAAGGTAGTATTCATCGAGATATGGGGCTGCCGCTACAAATGCTTACAGCATGTATAATATATTAATAGTTTCTATAGGTATCTTAAGGGCACACTAATATATCAGATTTGTCTTCGTTGCTAGGTTTCTGACTCTTTTCCCAAAAAAATGGTGTTTCAGATTGCCTGGACAATGTTATTACAGTTAAAGTCATCTTTGAGGGATGTATTCACATGTGTGCCAATACTTCGACCACGAATATCAACTGCTTCCGTGATAGTTTGATTGTTGTCACGTTATGCTCCCAGTGATAACAGCCATTCCTCCCAAAGCATATCAGGTTCCCCCAATGGGATGTGGAAGCATCATGCTGCTGATAATAATCAGGCCATCCATTGCACAATATCAAGTCAGCCAATATCACGGATCATCACTTCAAATTGGACATCATGAACCACATATGCTTGGGGAGTTGGAACTGCAGCTGATCATAGTTGGTCAATGGTATGTTGCAGTATAGTACCTTACCTAAAAGGATTTTCAGCTTTGCGTTGTAGATTTAATCTGCAGTTAGCCAATACTATGCCAATGTATAATATAAAACGTCAGCTTGCATTCACAACCAAGACTGATGTCACAATGCCTATGAACTCAAACCAATTAGCATGGTTTCATTAGGCCCCATAACTTCTGGCAATGTAACTTTTCCCTCAGTCACACAATGCTGGGGCCGAGACCATTCCCTTTGGCCATGGTACTGAGGTTGATCCAATCACCTGAGGAGTTAGGCCACGGGGCCCGCGTAACCGCATATTGGCTATCGATTGTTACAGGGGTGCTTAATTCCAATCATCAATACAACATTTATTAGACTAAGTACAACCGCCTACCTAAAAACTCTTTCCTTCCACCACTTATCCTAATACCCAACATCTTGACCTATTTCAAGAGCTACAAAAAGAAATCTGTCTCAAATCGTTGAGAGATCTACCCTGTTGTTCAATCACACCTCTCCCGGAAACATAAGATCTTCGGAAAATTCCTCTAAGGGAATTAGTGCAGTGGATGAATATCGCTGCACCTTGTATCCAATTCGTCACAAGGTTGCATACTGTATAATGTATTGGAAGGTACGGATTAAATGTCACTCTTGTAATTGGAATATTAAATGTTCAAAAGTGTTGGCATTCCTCAGGTAGAGATATTGATATTGTGTCAATTTCAAACCAGGGATATAGATTTCGATTATTGGAATGTTGTAAAGAAGTAATTTTGCAGTTTGTAGACAGAAATCATATTGATATTTTAAGATCGTCTTTTGTATTCTGATGGTTGACTGCAGATTGGTGCTTGAGCTTGTGCTTCTCATTGCTGGGGCAATGTCATCTCATTATAGTCCTCTTCTAGGGTTGGCATGCCTAAAGATCCACGCTATGTCTTTGTCGCTGATAATGGTGTAGTCCGATATGGGTCATACTGTTTCCGTATACGTCCGGTGATAGGTGCCATACATCCAAATAGGTTATCGTGTTCCTGCAATGTGGTTTGAAAGCGTTACACTCCAGATAAGAATCAGGCCATCCATTGCACAATATGTTGTTAGACGATATGACCAATCGAACTTGAACTTGGACATTTCGCATTCCGTTTGTTTCATTAGTTCCATCAACAGTCATTCTTGGATGGCGGGGCATATTGCAAATTAATGCCTCACCTTACAGGCTATTTGGCTTGCGTCATAGATTTAATCAGCAACCAACCAATACTATCTGAAAATAGAACAGGATGCGTCAGCTCATATCGAATATGAGTCTCACATTGCAATGCATACTGACTCAAACGAATATGCACAGTTGTTTCAGGCCTCATATCATTAGTCAACATCATAATTCCCTCAGTCACTTCAGGTTTAGGCTGAGACCATTCTCTGTGGCCGGGTAGTATGCTGGTAATTGTTATCGCCTGAGCCAATAAGCCATACTTCCTGCGTACTCGCATATTGACTAAGGACTGCTCGGCTTGTTTGTCGGAGTAATCTCCAGGCAAATCAACCAAGTCCCGCTAATGTCTAATAACTTGAATGTGGTTCATTAGCAAAATGTAATTTAGTCACTGGAAGCCTCCAGAAGTGTCTGAGAGGGTGTGGAGTGTAAACTTAGATGGGTCAATTTCAGAAGAGTATCAGACGCGGGGACAGCATTCCAGCCAGCCTACAGCGTAACTGGGATCTCTGATGACTGGTACCGGAGTACAATGGGAGTGAGTGTGATCAGTTTGAAATCACCTTGGTGCGCCAGAGAGAACTTTGGGTGCACCTGGGAGCACCAACCACAAGTCTGGGAGTGCCGATGAAAAGCCTGGGAGCGCCGACGACAAGCGTGGGAGCACCTGGGAGCGCTGGCGACAAGCCTGGGAGCACTTCATATCACTGTAGAGCAGTTTGGGATAAACATCTTCATTAGGGACACTGCTGCTGCGCCTGGAAATCATAGCTACTACTTATCGTTCAACCATTATTAAACCTCATGTATTCAATTTGTATTCTCATCTATGTATCTATATAGCAACCCATCCACACACGGTATATGTGGACTAGCTACAGGTGGTGCTTGAGTGCAATTCGAAGTTCGCCAGAAAATGACAATTGAGTGAACTTAGAGATACACTCCGAGGCCGTGTTCGAGCAAGTTTCGAGATTTACATGGAGGCCATGATCAAGTGAACTTGGACATCAGCAAAATGTGTTTTAGTCACTGGAAGCATCCAGGAGTGTCGGAGAGGATGTGGAGTGTAAACTCAGATGCTTCAATTTCAATAGAGTATCAGACCCGAGGAGGGCATTCCTGCCAGCCTTCAGAGTAACTGGGAGCGCCGGCGACAAGCCTGGGAGCACCGACGACAAGCCTGGAAGCACCTGGGAGAGCCAGGGACAAACCGGGGAGCGCCGGATATAAGTCTGGGAGCACCTCGAATCACAGTGGAGCAGTCCGGGAAAATCAACAACTTCTTTGGGAATGCTGCTGGTGCGCCTGGAAATCATAGCTACTACTTATCGTTCAACGATTTTTCAAACTCATGCATTCAGTTTGTATCCCCATCTATGTATCTATGTATCTATATAGCTACCCATCTGCACACGGTATATCTGGACTGGCTGCAGGCTGTGCTTGAGCAATTCGAGGTGCGCTTAAAATTGACGATCGAGTGAACTCACGGATACACTCGGAGGCTGTGATCAAGGGAGTTTGGAGATGGACTTTGGAGGCCGTAATCGAGCGAGTTTCGAGCTGCTCCTGTAGGGCATGATCAAGTGAGTTTGGAGATGCAATTGTTGGCCGTGATCGAGTAACATTTGAGATGCAGTTGAAGGGCATAATGGGGCGAGTTTAGAGATACAATTGAAGGCTGTGATCGAGCGAGTTTAGAGATGCACTTGGAGGCCGGGATCAAGTGAGTCTGGAGATGCACTTGGAGGAAGTGATCGAGCGAGTGTGTAGATGCACTTGGACGCAATGATTGTGTGAACTTGGATGCCGTAATCGAGCGAGTTTGGAGATACACTTGGAGGCCGTTATGGAGCGAGTTTTGGGACCATAATCGAGCGAATTTGGAGACTGTAATTGAGCGAGTTTGGACATGCACTTGCAGGCCGTGATCGATTGAGTTCGGACGAGTAGTGGGAGGCAGTCGATGGACGGTGTGCGGGGTGCTCAGACTCTGTTCATCAGTTAGTTAACTCGCAACCGTGGGAATGTGACAAAGTGACTTTACCTTTGAGCTCTCATGAAGAGGCACACCGGAAGCTGAAGGTACATTCAGGGGTCAACTCGTAATCATGAGAATGAAGGGAGACAAACAATCTTGGATGGATGCTGTACTCGGTGTATGCTGTACTCGGTGTATACTATACTCAGTGCCAACTCATGATCATGACATGGAGCGATAGAGAGGGATGACTTGACTTTGTGTTCTGCGATGAAAGTAAAGTTGAGGACAAGAAAGAGAGAGATGGGGGATGCAGATGAGAACGATGTGGAGGATACGTGCGAATATGAGTAAGCATGGGTACGACTTGCCGGATTGGGTTGGGATGACCTCGTATCAGTGTAATTACACACCCAATCGGGACTCATACCGCCTGTATTGGGGATGGAAAATTGAGTCGCACATAAAATTATCTGAAGTTCCAGTTTCTGATGATGATTTCCCCCGTACCCTCTCATCTCTCTCATTCTTGTCCTCAATTCTACCATCACCTTAGAACACGAAGTTAAGTCATCCCTCTCTCTCTCTCCATGCCATGATAAAGAGTTAACACCAAGTACAGCATACACCGAGTACAGCTTACACTGAGTTCAGCATACACTGAGTACAGCATACACTGAGTACAGCATTCAATGAGTATTGCATACACTGCGTACTGCATCATCCCAAGATCGACTGTCTCCTGCTCCCAGCCAGTCTCATCTCTCGGCTGACCATGTTGTACTCAATTCTGTATATTCGTACAATTACGAGTTAACCAATGAATAGAGTCTCCGCTCCCGTCACGCCTCCCTCCCGAACTTAACTCCTCCAGATTGACCGCCTCCTTATACTTCTCCAATCTCGCTCGATCATGGCCTCCAAGTGCATCTCCAAACTTGCTTGATCATGGCCTCCAAGTGCATCTCCAAACTCGCTTGATTGCGGCCTCGAAGTGCAGCTCTAAACTCGCTTGATCGTGGCATCCATATGCATCTCTAAACTCGCTCGACCACGGCCTCGCAGTGTCTCTGTGAGTTCACTCGATTGTCATTTTCGGGTGCACCTCGAAGCTGGGCAAGATAGAGTGTGTATTTTGCCTGTCGCTGAGTCCATCTCCGTTATTCCTGTATCTCCGAATGTATATGTATAGAGCGACTTAGATAATACATTCCATAGTATGATGTAGCGAATCTTGTGCCTGTAACAAAGACCAATATTATTTATGAAATGCCTTGTGGTTATGGAACCCTAAGAACCACTGGTGTGAGAATACGGCACCAAGTCTCCCGCAGACCTGCGCAGCGGTCTCTGCAGCTTCAAAATTTGATTATTCTAATAGTCAAATCTCGTAGCAGCCTGAATGATCCTCCATCAATGCAGGTGCTTTCAGAAGTACGTGAGAATACTGTTGCACAGTCTGAGAGTATTTTGCAAAGCTCCAGGGGGGGCTGGCAGCGTCTGGAAGTACTTAGAAGCACTGGCGAGGGCTACCGGAGTGTCTGAGAGATTGGCGTATGGCTTCAGGACTGAGATACATCTGGCTGATGGAGATCTTGATCAAGGAAGTTTGGAGATTCACTTGGAGGCTGTGATTGAGCGAGTTTGGAGATACCCTTGGAGGCTGTGATTGAGTGGGTTTGGGGATACACCTGGAGGCCTTGATCGCGTGAACTTGGAGGCCATAATCGTGCCAGTTTGGCGATACACTTGGAGGGTGTGATCATGCGAGATTGGGCACTCACTTGGAGGCCATGATCTAGTGAGTTCGGAGATACACTTGAAGGCCATAATTGTGCCAACTTGGACGCCATAATTGTGCGAGTTTGGAGATACACTTGGAGGCTGTGATTGTGTCAACTTAGAGATGCACTCCGATAGGGCCATCGAATGCCTTTTCAGATGCACTTGGAGGCCCTGGTCAATGGAACTTGCAGGCCATAATTGAGCGAGTCTGGAGGTACACTTGAAGGCCCGGGATTGGGCGAGTTTGGAGATTCACTTGGAGACAATGATTGAGCTAGTTTGGAGATACACATGGAGGCGGTGATGGAACGAGATTGGACGAGAACATGGAGGCAGTTGACGGATGGTATGGCAGGTGCTGAGACTCTATTCATCACTTAGTTAGCTTTCAACGGTGGGAATGTGACAAGATTAATTTACCTTTAAACTCATGGAGAGCTCGCTGATGGCTGTCAACCGTGTAGAGAGGTACGCCGGAATCAGAAGCTACATCCAGGGGTCAACTCATAATCATGAGAATGAAGGGAAAACAGACAATCCTGGGTGGATGCTGTACTGAGTGTATGCGGTACTTGGTGTATGCTGTACACAGTGTATGCTGTACTCGGTGTCAACTCATGATCATGCCATAGAGAGATTGAGAGGGATGACTTAACTTCGTGTTATGCAATGATGGTAGAGTTGTGGACGACAAAGAGAGAGATCGGGATGAAGATGAGAATGATGTGGATGATACGAGCAGATATGAGAAAACCGGGGTAAGACTGGCCTGATATGGTTGGGATGACGTTGTATCGGGGTTATTACACACCGGATTGGGACTCGTACCTGCCGTATCCAGGATGGTAAATTGACTCGCACAGAAAATTCTCCTAAGTCCCAGTTTCTCATGATAATTTGTCCCATCTCCTCTCATCTCTCTTTTTCTCGTCCTCAACTCTAACATTACCTAAGAACATGACGTTAAGTCATCACTCTCTATTTCTCCATGCCATGATCAAGAGTTAACACTGAGTAAAGTATACACTGAGTACTGCATACACCATGTACTCCATCATCCCAACACCAACCGTCTCCTGCTCCCATTCAGTCTCTCATCTCTCGGCAGACAATGTTGTACTCGATTCTGTACATTCCCACCATTACGAGTTAACCAATGAATGAAGTCTTAGCTCCGATCATGCGTCCCTCCCGAACTACCACCCCCAGATTGACTGCCTGCATGTACTGCTCCATTCTTGCGGGATCATGGCCTCCAAGTGAATCTCCAAACTTGCTCAATCACGTCTTTCAAGTGCATCTCCAAACTCGCTTGATTACGGCCTCCAAGCTCACACGATCACAGCATTCCAAGTGTATCTCCAAACTTGCTCTATTTTGGCCTTGGAGTGCATCTCCAAACTTGCTTAATCACAGCCCCCAAGCGTATCGCCCAACTCGCACGCTTATGGCCTCCTAGTTCGCACAATCGCGGCTTCCAAGTGCCTCTCCAAATTCGCTGTATCACAGCATCCAAGTGTATCTCCAAACTCGCAAGGTTACTGCCTCCAAGTTTGCACGATTATGGCCTCCAAGGGTGCACGATCACAGCCTCCATGTGCATATCCAAACTCGCTCGATGATGGCCTCGGAGTCCATCTCTAAGTCCATGTGATCATGGTGTGGTGAAACACTGGAGCAAGAAGGCTGACATCCCATCATCCACACTCCGGCGGACCTTGCATGGCATACAAAATGAATTGGTGTGAAAGTGCAGTTCTGGCTCGAGGATCATCTGAAGAGAGTAAGAGGATATGTATATATATAGAGAGACTTAGATAATACATGTCATCTTATGATGTTGCAAATCTTGTGACTGTATCAAAGACGAATATGACTGACAAAATACCTTGTGGTTATGGAATGCTCGGAACCACTGATGTGAGAACAGGGCATCCAGTCTCCTGCAGAGCTTGTGCTGAGGTCTTAGCTGCTCTTGAAGTCTTCTGCGGACCTGTGCTAAGGTCTCAGCTGCTCTCGAAATTTTCCGCAGGCCTGTGCAGACGTCTCAGCAGCTGCAAAATTTGACTATTCTAATAGTCATATCTCGTAGCATCCTGAATGCACCTCCATGACTGCAGGTGGTTTCAGGAGTACCTGCGAATGCTCTTGCAGAGTCTGAAAGCACTTTGCAAAGCTCCAGGGGGGGGCTGGGAGCATTTGGAAGTACTTAGAAGCACTGGTGAGAGCTAGCAGAGTGTCTTGGAGGTTTGCGTATGGCTTCCAGACCGATTTACATTTTGCTGATGTACTCACCACCCAAAGAGCAATGTCTCGGCCTCAGAACGACGTGACTGAGGGAATTATGATGTTGGCTGAAGATTGGAGGCCTGAAAGAACCCTGCTCATTGGATTTAGTTAGCATGCATTGCTACATCAGACTCATACAGCATACGAGATAATGGGACACGTTCTTCATTGCCATCGTATCAGTTGGTCGCCGAATTAATCTATCACATAAGTGAAATAGCCATTAAAGGTGACGGATTGATTTGTGATAAACTCTGCTGACTACGATCTGTGCATGTTACAACAACTGAGGGAAATGCATTGTGAGATATCTAAGTTCAAGTTCAGTCAGCCATATTGTGTGACATGATATCATCCGATGGATGGCCTGATTTGTATCAGAAGAATAATGCTTTGATGCCACATTGCATAAACATGATAACCTACTGGGATGTGTAGCACTTATCACTGGCGGCATACGGAAATGATATTAAGAAACAACAATAAGGCTATCATTAGCTAGATGGACACCTCGTCAAAGTATGGGTGTATGAACACTTGAAGACAATGATAACGAGATTGTATTTTTCCTGCAATGATACAAACAAACACAAGCAGCAATCTGCAGTCAACATTCAGAAACACCAAAGACAAACTTAAAACATTATCAAGAATTCTGTCTACACATTTGAAATTGCTTCTATTATATATCTCTCTGATCAAATATTGGCTGTCTGGATATTGGCTGACATTATCTCAATACGCTCTCTAGAAGGATATTGAACTCCTCTGTGATCTCGTTATTCAATTGGAAGAGCAATGTTTAATTCACATCTCAATAGTGCCATTCAGTTTTGTGCACTCAATCACTATCAGTTACTGGGTACATCGGTACTTGTCTACTGAGTTGTTACCATTCGGAGAATTTTCGGACGGGTAATTACCCATTGGAGGAACACCATTCTGGGACGAGAGGAAGGATGCGATACCTCGGAGCAAGTGGATTTTAGAGCTCTTGGACGAAGGCTAACGGGTTCATTCTAAGAATAACATGAGGAAAGAAATAGTATTTAGATAGGCAGCTGTACTTAATCTAATAAATGTTGTATTCATTATTGGGATCAAACACCCCTGTAACAGAGGCACAGGTCTACAAATATTCAGAGTAATAGGATGCTTCGAGCCTACATTCATAGAAGCCCACCCAGCATCGGACATGATACTGAAGGTAAGGTCGCTCAAATTGTGAATATTGAAACCTTCATTTTGGGATGGGGTCATAACTTCTAGCAATGAGGTATGTAAAGATTTTGAATCCGACATTGTGATTGGAAATCAAGTGCTGGGTAATCCGAATTCCAAGACTGTCAAAAGTTACCTAATTGTAAAGTTGGATGCTTGTTCTTAAATGTAAACCATAGAGCAATAAGCAAAAATAGTTAGATCTGTGACACATTCCATGCATATTTGCAAAGTTGTTTACAAAGACAGATTGAAAACACTGACCGTTTAGAACTAGATTTAGGAACAATGCAATGCAATTCATTGCTGTTTAGCTTACTGAGCTCCCGCAAAACCTGTTGACACTCCAGGGGCACTCACTTTTGGCAGGTGGACGGGATATTCTCAGTACCATTTTTGCCCAACCAGCCAGCCGATACGGTGATTATGAGTTAACGCAGTTCTAAAACCCTTGGATTATCAAAGAAACAAGACGAAAAATCGTTGACGCCCCATCGACACTTATTTTTTCAAGGTAGTAGCAATATCGTTACTAATATTTCTGCGCATATTGGTGGCCCATACGTTGATCATTGGTTAATGCCATTGAACAGCACTTTGATTATCCATGATGCAACCACAAAAATAGTTCACACTCCATTGAAGCTCATATTTAGGAGATGGTAGCGATATGATCTGCACCACTTCTGCCCAGAATGGCAACCGGGACTATGATAATGTGTTGATGCAGTTGCTTAGCACTTTGATTATCCAAGATGCAAGATCAGAAATTGTTGACGCTCTGTTGACGCTCATGTTTAGGAGGTGGTAGCATTAGTGTGAATTGTTTTTTTACCCATAAAGGTGGCCAATACTTTGATTATAGCCTAAAGTCGTTGCACAGCACTATAATCATCCACCATGCAAGAATAAAAATCGTCGACACTCCGTTGACACACATTTCTAGGAGATAGCAGCACTGTCATCACTAGCATGTTCAGTAGTACAGGCAGCCAATACTTTGATTATATATCACAGCAACAAAGTCATTTTTTTATTATCAGACTCACAAGACCCACAATCATTGACGCATCGTTGATGCTCATTTCTGGAATTAGTCAACCAGTGCGTCACGTTCCTTTTTATCGATAAAAATACCAAATATAATCACTTTGGAACAATGTGACTATGCAGCCCTGTGATTACCGACAATGTAAAACTTAAAATCTTTGACACTCCATTGATTCTCACCTTAAAGACAAACTAACAGTCATTGGATGATCACCAACTCTATGCAAAAATCCATATTGTCGTTATTGGCAGCCCAATATATCATTTCTATGTGTTAACAGTTGGATCCAAGTGATTCGAGACCTCAGAGTTTCTGAACCACCACTAGATACGTTATGTGAGCCATAAATGACGTTGGCCTATCACGTTCCAGCACTTTTGGCCAGCTATTTACTGCATGTAGATCCATACAGTAGTTTGTGATATATATAGCCTGATTTCCTCACAGTTCCACATCTAGCTCATTCTCCTCGGGTTCCATGACCAACCGGAAGCAATTTTCAAAATCTTGACCATGTCCACCAGGTCTGCCAAAATTGTTATGCAGTTGGATGAATGAAGGAATAAGATCTGATGGTCATCATTCATCCTGGTTCGCATAGCGCTTTGACAGTTCCATGTATGAGTTGTATCACATTACTGATTTATATATTGTTAGTCAATTGCATCTCAAATTTAGTTTTAGCTTTCTGACTTAACAGTACAATGTAGGATGTTAGCAAGTACATTGGTCATCAATCGGAGTGATTTGGAGTCTAGAAGCTTCACATGGCTTCTCCTACCCTTGCACATGTACAGACGAATTATCATGTCTCACAACTTGGTCAGTGAAATCAAGTACAAGCTAACGAGTAGGAAATAGATACATGAATTACTTTTTGAAGAGATGTATCGTCAATGCTTGTGATTTGCCTGTTTACTCCTCAGGCGACCCAGGTGCCGTCACTATTTCTTCGTCCAAATATGATTTCAATTTGCTAATTTGGTAGGAACACGGTATGCAGGGGTAAAAGCTTGCTGGTTCAACCAGCTAGGATGTCATAATTAATAATGAATTAGGCACTGCGATGGGCAGGAGAGATGCAATGCAGTTGTGTCACTTGGGTTTCTGGCAACCTAGCCTCATATGACAACTTCCAGGTCGAGAAGTCACTTGTGGCAATAGCAGTTTTTCGGGTACGCTATCAAAAATCTCCATTTGCGCTCCACCTGTTGTCGGTGCTGAAGTGGCTGCATCATCTTTCATTTGCGGTTAAACAAATGCCAGGACCTTCAATTCAGTTATCCTGTACATCTTGTCTCTCTGACGGAAGCTGTCGGCTGCATCTCCCAATCCCGGTCGTGTCAATTCAGGATAATTTATCTGGTTTTGCTTACAACTCTCCATGTGATACCGCACTGTTTTAGAGATTGTGCCCGTCACACAGCCAGGTTCATCGTCATTGCTCAGCTAGCCCAGCTCTGTATCGTCTTCATCTTGATCCTCATCTTACCTATTCTTGTCATCGCCGGAACTTGGAAGATCCCTCAGACCACCTCTGGCGGGATAGAATCTCTCCTAAGATGTTGTTTTGGGCTTTCTGGATATCAATCCCGCCTTTTCAGCATTTCTTGTATCTTCGTGCTCCTGCTTAATCGCTGTCTCTGCATCATGAACATGATTTCTTTGCCACAGCAGACTCTCTATCCACATAACCCTCAATCCATTTCTCTTTCTCTTAATTGCTTAGAATGTGAGTGTCCCAGCGTTTTCCACTGAAAGCTTCGGTTTATATCTCACCCTGCACAATCCTCCAAGGGCTCGGATGCTTTCTGCTTCCAACCCACTATTACCTTCATTGACTTGAGGATGTCATCGTGTGGAGCTCTTTGTCAAATTGCCATATTTGCCGGCCAGTTGTGGCGAATGGTTCTTTTTTGGAGCATTGACCATTGGATTTTGTATTGACCATGTTGATGGGTGAGATGTTGCATGGAGCAAGATATAGACCTCATGGAGACAAGCTGCGTCTTATAAGTCAAGGTTGGTACACATAATCAATTTGAGCAATGCGGAATCAATGTTTGACAACCTCAATATTTCAAATATCAATGCTAATCGTACAACATTACATGATGTTTAGAGTCTGTTTCATGTCAGATCCCAGGGATGTCTTGAGACAAGCATCAGCTGACATCCTCTCCGTCGAAGAATGTGCTCTTTATATCTCACAAACATGTTATTTTGGTAGTTGTTCTCATCTATTAATCCCTCTAAACACACACACAACATTGGACTGACTTGGTGCAAAGCGCAGGACTGTTGGAAAACCGTGCAACCTACAGCTATACGCAGCATGATACATCTTGAGTACAACATGGATGTTGGCTGTTACTCATTTCATCGTGATTTAAAGCTACCTATATATTGCTTAGGACTTTCCCCTTCACTTCGTTGATATCTTGCTCAGGACATCCCACATTTTTTCGTTTTCATCTTCATCTTCTATTTCACACCTGCAATTCATGGCTCCACACACACCTCATCAAGGTGCGAGTGGATTGGAATTGAGCAGAGAGACCGGCGCTTTGTCCACCGTGCCACCAGCAGAGACACAACAATAACACAGACACCAGTTAGTTCACCGCGATGCTGCCAATGCAGCCACTGGAAATGTGACCCAGGACACAGATTCAAAAATCATCCGTACAACTGGAAGCCGCATAAACATGAAGCAACTTCTGATCAGATGTGAGTACACCCATATTGACGTAGACGGCCATCAACTAACGATATTATATACAGCTAGCCTAAGTTGAGATCTACCTGACCAATGTGTCACAGCCCATGATGATGGGAATCCACCATGGTCGACTAAGGCATTTGTCCCCTAAGTCTGCGAAATCAAACATCATGCTATTTTCAGCTCTGTCATTTTCACAGATGAATTTAGTGATAAGGGTCTCTGAGAATTTATGAAACAGGCTTTAGACACCTTTGAGGATGTTACGGAAGCGGATATGTTAGAGGTAGTGGCCGAATCTCATATGTAGAATCAGCAACTGATTTCTTGTAGGTTTTTAACATGTCTGCTACTATGGCAAGGCAAGGAGGTCAGGTACAGCTAGAACAGTCCAATATGCTCTTTGGGTTGAATATGGCCAAAATGGCCAACGACAGTTTTTGCACACAGCAATAGAGGAAATGCAAGACCTGATCATATAACGATGTGCTGATGTCCAAGAAGAGAAGACACGGGGAGTTGAGTTTTCTGAGCATAAGAATTTGAAGGTTAGGACGGAAATACACCTCGCTATTCTTTGTGAAACTCAAAAGGAGGGTGTCCTGCCTTGCCCCACTGACACAGCACAGAATACGCAGACACAATGGAGCCGCAAAGGCACGGTTGCACCTCAACATGACCGACTCAGACAGCCGACACCACAACTGACACCACGTGCGCCCGCAATGCCACCTTTGCCACCCAGTGTCAATAAGTGAGCATACACTTCTGAAATCGAAGCTGTGCCACCCGGATATCTGTATATACATACTCCACTACCCAGCGCTCAATTTTTCTCTCTTGATGCATATGCCATCGATTGCAAGCGTGATACACATTTTAGTCCAGATTTGCTGACTGATGAAGGAACATCCACTGGTCAGTACACTATCTGCTGTTTGGCAATGCAGCTGACATCCATTTTGCAGATAACAGCAGCATATTGAGTGAACCTGCAAGTGAAAACAAGCATTGATAGAAAGGAACTGAATTGTTGAGTGTATTATTATCTACAATTAGCAGACACTTTAAAGTGAATTTTAAAGGATGTATTTTGACATATGATTAAAGAACACTGTAGTGATGAACGAGAAAGTACATGGAGGCAATAGATTGGCTGCCAAAACACCATTAATGATCCACTATCCCAAATGAGACAATAGCATATTGCGGATATGCCGGTGGCAAAATCAGTGTCAACGGAGTGAAAATGATTTTTGGTCTTGCATCCTGTGTAATCTGAGTGGGCATTGGTTGTGGCTCTTCATAAAGGAGGTATTGGGTACCTGTATAGGCAAAAGAGAAAGCGACATGCTCCCTGCCCCATTCTGAAAATGAGCGTCAACAGAGTATCATTGATTCTTTGTCTAGCATCTTGGGTAATCTGAGTGGCGATTGGTTGCAGACAGTCATCAATAGGGTATTGGCTACCTTCATAGGCAACAGAGGAAGAGACACGCTGCCTACCCCATCATGAAAATGATCATCAACTGAACATGAACGATTTTTGGCCTTTCATCAAGGGTAATCAAAGCATGATACAGCCTTTGTTGTCTATATACGAAGTTTTGACCGGTTTTAGAGACTAAAATGCACATAAACTCTGAGTAGCAGCATTGTATATAAAATAAGTTGTGACTGTCTGGGAGGCTGTCATGTGAATGTCTCTTGCTCATCTGCCTAGAGTGGCTGCCAATTTCTCCTGAATTGAGGTGTATGATCAAGCGCCACTTAGATTACCCAAGATGTGAGACCAAAAATTGTTGATGGTCAGTTGACCCTCGATTACAGTTTGGGGTAGGGAGAGTATCTCTTCCTCGTTTGCCCATAAAGGTGGCAAATACCCCATTTATGACTGTTTGCAACCAATTGCCACCCAAATTACCCAAGATGCAAACCAAAAATCATTGAGGCTCCGTTGATGGGTACTGATCCGGATTTGGCCCACAAAGAAACAGCTGGTCGGGATTTTGGATGATTTGAGTACCCCACGGACCCATTTTTGCAGTCCCGACCTGGACCGCTGGCAGGTTACCTGGATCCGTTGCTAACACTAGGGATGGTGCAAGGAAGAAATCCTAGCATAAGTATACCATATGACATATGGTTATTATTCTTTTTTGATATAATCGCACTGAGTTGGATTATATTATCCACCATTATGCCTGTTACTGGAGACTACCAGACGTTATATTTCTTCCAGCAAATTGCAGGTGGTGAGACAACTTTGGTGTAAACAAAGTCCCCTTTAGAATTCTTTCAGAACTCTCAGATGGATCGTCATTTGGCTGCCCATTACAAGACTTCTCATTCTACATATGCCATTTATAATCATATTTTCAAAGTGAGATTGTCCAACGTGAACCAAACTGATTCGAATGGTTATCCAATTATCTCCTTCTAGCTGTTGCTCTCTGGCACCAAATCAATCACTAGTTGAGCAATTCAAGTTATATGTGCTAGTACAGAGTCCAAATCATCAATTCACATATCTCCTAATCCCAATTCAGCCTCCTCTCATTCTCATGATTCATTTATACTTCTGAATATCACAGTTGCTTCTTTGAGACAGAATAGGTACATGTAGTACTCTGACGGCAAATTCTGCAATCGGCAGGCAATTTCCCTTTCTGAATATTGTGACTCTGAATCTTCTTTGCACTGAAGCTCTGCTCAACCGTGTACTGTGGCATCTCAGAGTTACAACTGTGGAAAGTTATGTATGCATACTACATAGGCGTTGCGAACCAATCTGTTAGAATGACTACAGGGTTGTAATGCTTGTTGCATATCTGACACTTGCAATGTACTTTTTCACAATGGTCTGTACAAACATTGTAAAGTCTGGAGGCTGCCTGTCATTGGCCCTCTTCTGAATGTTCTATATTAAAACAGTACATCTCCAGTATACAATGTCTTTAAGTCATTGGTTCAGTATTTTGAATTTCTTGTTCAATTGAATGACATATTGAATGACAAGAGGTTCAGGGACAATGGTCATGGCACTACCTGAACCCTTTGTATGGCATAGTAAGTTTCTTTACAATGCTGACAATCAGTCATCAGTTGCATAGTACTTATACAATTTTATACCGTTATGGGGGTGTATGATCCCAATAATCAATAAAATAATTCTGATGACTATGTTCAGCTGCATATGCACCTATTGCAATTACTTTTTCTCTCAGTTTTCCCAAGACTTAATAGCTTGAAACCTTCTCCAAGAGTAAACTAATAGTATTAAAGATTATCAGAACAATTACAATCCAGAACTTCTTCATTAACAGACTTGTATGGCAATCGCCCTGTTTGTATATAAGTGTCCAGAACCTACACCCAATCCAGAATATCTGTGTGCTGTGAAATCTCATAGACTTTGCTGAGTTGGTCATGTTCTTAGTAATAAAGAGATAGCAACCCAAGAATGACAATGAGGTGATCATTAGCTGCTTTCAAAATACCCACATAAGCCAGAGGGGTGTAAGGTATTCCACTTTAAAGAAGGTCTGACAATGTGGCGTCAGAGTAAAAGATATTCATGTAATAATTGCAGAATAGCATTATTAATAATATATTAGAGTGTTTTTAACTGCTGATATCTGACTGTCGACTGATGCTAGAGCTTATGTCCTTCCATTGCAGGAACATTCTCATCTCGTCATAGTCAGGTTATTAGGATCAGACTCCCTTAGAACTATCATCTAACTATGATACCATCTTGATCTGGGTAAGAGCAAGATGTGACCTGAGGAAGGGTATGTGCCAAGGTATACAGGTTGCTGCTAGGATGCTTAGATCCGAGTCGAATGTCTTACCACTTAATTCCCCTTATACACACTCACTTGCTCTTGTGGGCAACCATACCATTATTACCTACAGCTGTGGCCATACTGAGACGTATGTGTCTTTACACTATATTCGATGTTTCAGTTATGCGATACATTTCACTCACCACAATTTACGAGTTTTGCCCCTATTGTCAAATAGTGACACGATTAACAGCAAATGAACAGCTTGCATTTCAATTTTACCGGCAATCATATACTACACGTTTTAAGAAAGCTGCCTAAAAATAATTATGCTAGGCTAGTACTCTGTCGACCACAACAAGCCAATCATGGCCTCTGCCATGTAACTCATATATTCGCCCGTTCACTCTGTGCCATTCAGGTGGATGATATCTACAATGAGTGTGAACGTGATAATGAAGTAAATACTACCACTATGGAAGATGACTGGAGTGACAGTCTGGGCTAGAACCAGTGGAAGACTGAGCCTGCCATGCAAGCCAAGAGTGTGGCAATGCAAATGATGATGCACCAACTTTGGGAAAATCAATTGCATATGGTCGATCAAGATCCATTTGAACACTGATAGCTAGATTGAGAACCTATTGTCAAAGCCTATACAAGTGCTGTACCTCTAAACATGTCAATTCGCACCAAAGTCCGAAGATATCAAGACACACTATATGACACAACAAAGCTATATTACTCAACCAGAGACCAAATCCTCAGCACCCCTACCGAAGAGATGACAAGGAAAACCTTATTCAGGAGGACTTTCTAATGCTCCAGATGACCCAGTAAACTTTCGGGAGGAGCTGGCAAGTCTCATAACGGACTGCCAAATATTCAGAGACTCCCAGTCATCATACCGGAGGTAGTGGCCATTCAGGCCAAAGACCTCTCTGCTATACACACAACTGTGGGAGATGAACAGAATGTGCTGATGCTGTTCCAGTTGACGAACCGGATGTGCTGAATTAGATTTCTGGTCTCAGATAAGAGGTGATGGCCACAGTTATTCAGAGCCCGTCTATGCGGATTGTAAATAATATCTGGGGCAATGTATATCCCGTAATTCAGAGGCCGACTTCGCAACTGCACGTAGTCAACTCTCTACACTCTCCCGTTGGCAGAGAGACATCAGCAAAAAATATTTCCGTCTGGGCAGAATGGCTCCGTCAGAGTGGATGCGCTCCTTCAGAGCTGTCAGAGACAACTCGGTGGTGGATTGCTCCACACCCGGCCTCAATGCCACGCATCACGTTGCATATCGCCCTCCGATCGCTGTTTCACCGTTTCTTCTCGCTCTGTCGGTCTCCTATTTTAAATGAACACTCCGGCGTTGAAAGCCAGCTGTAACCATACCTAGGAATGGGTTCATTGGGCACGCGCTTGCATCGGAATTGCAATGCAATGGGTGACGCTGCGAAAACCACTCCATGCGTTCCTTCTACAAGTGTGCAAAATGCAATTCTCTCTTTACTAATTATACACATCATTACAAGTCGCCAGATCTACGTGGCTATTGATAATCTATCGCTTGTTCCGTCCGTCTCCTGTCTTACTACTAGTCGATATCTCTGGAATTACGTGCGCGCTGCCGCCGATGTTTCCCACGCTGAAAACTTGCAAAGCAACGGCTGCCGGTGAATTTCTCACTTGTACAAATTTCGAGACAGGATCCAAGTTACCTGAGTTTTCAGGAATTGTGGTGAGCGCCAGGGCTAACCAATACTCAACGAAAGCTCCATCCTCGTTTTGGAGCTTGATCTTGAATAGTCATTGCAGTTGCCACGGCAGACACCCATTCAGCAGGCCATAACACCTCCCTGGGCATTTCTTTACCCACACCCAGTCGTTCCATCGATCCCCTCCACGGCAGCTCTGGCTTCCTGTGCATCGACACATCGGAGATATGCGTTCACCTTCTAAACCCTCAACTTGAACATTAATACGGTGGTAAATACAGAGCTCCATTGCGTGCAGTTGTTCATCCCATATATATATCTTGTTATGACTCTTATGCTTTATAAACTCCCGCGTGCCGCAGTATATTGCCATGCGGTGCGTTGCGTCTTGCGTATCGTCGAGTAATGCTCTGAAGCCTTTGATCATAGCGTCAGGATGCTTTCCATCACGGCAGTTTTGGGGCCCTATGAATTTGGGCTTCGCATATGACTGGGAGCTCAGGGGGGTAGCCAGATCAGCACCAGAAGGTAAGACATTGCAGGTGGCAGCGCTGTTCTCCCAACGCTGAGCGAGGGCTTGGAGATTGAGCTCTCTGATTTCGAAGCAGTGAATGTGACTCTGAATGGTGATTACTTGTGGCAGGTAGTTGAGATTGTGATTGGAGGCGTTCCAATCGTCCTTGAGGTTGGTTTTATGTGCGTTTCATGTCTCTTGGCAGAAAACTGTTGCAAGGCTCCGTATTGACAAATCTGTTCGGCCCAATGAGACATCAAGTGGATCTTCGGAAAGTTGAAGTCGGCATCCAACTCCTTAGAAAGATGTATCTCGTGGCTGATATAATCCCGCCAGGCATTCATTTCGCGCCGCTGCTTGGACGGCGTCCAAGTTTCAGCATTTGTTTCTGTGTATACCTTTCGCTTCTTCACGAGTTCCGTTCCCAGGGCATTGGCCTTGGCTTTCGCCTTTTTGCCGTCTCACCCGAGTAAGAAAACATCTTTGAAAGTATGGAAATGACACAAGGCGTCTGCCATATAGCTCAATGTTGCATCATCGTGAGATTTATATCGAGCATACATAAACAATTCTAACAATGCCCGGGTGCACTCAATTGCGCGATTGAATATTGGACGCTGAGCGGGGCTTCCTCCTCATAGAGACTGGGTTACAACTCCAAGCAGGTACCGACTCATTTCCTTCATCTCCTTCCCATTCCATTGAGAAACTTCCTCATATGACTTATTTTTTGGTGTGCGGTCGTGGTAAGCAGGCACGGATAACCAGATTGCATTGTACTAGTCGAGCCGTTCGTGCTTCTCCATGAAGTGGAAAATCCACTTCTGGAGGTGGTCAAGCATGCTGATCTGCATTATATGGAGGAGGTCGGCCTTAGGGAGGTCGCTCACAATACAGGGAATGAGTTGAAACACGTTGAATCCTCAGTGAACATGGCGCGACGAAAGTTCTGCATCGGCTGCCTTGGTGTTGGCATCGCCGAGCGTTCTATATTGGTTGTGATCCCGCCGGGGGTGTTGCTTGTCAGGATACACATAATCTCCATGTTCGTTCTTGGGACACTCGGACAAACAACAGACATGCCGCTCGAGATGATGTAGGTCGCTATACTCTGGGCAATCTGCAAGCCATGCTGCTAAAACTGGTTTGCAATGACTGAAGTTGCCATCTGCACAGAGAACATTGTAATACCCGCTCTCTGTGCTGGGATGTTGTTTAAAGGTGAGTGGCTGCAGTTCCCGCCGGAGTACTTCATTCAGCACCTCACGGTTTGTTTGCTGCTGCTCATCCAGCCGCTTTTGAGGAATATTGCGGTTCTTGATTGGAATCGGTAAGAGAGCGACTATTACGACGCTGTGCGTTGAGGGCATCTGGCGGATCTTCTAAGATAGATTGTCAATTGTCATATATACAGGCCACTCTTTCTTGTCGCCAGCAAAATTCGAGAGATGTGTTCCATCGGACATGAAGATCAAGCGAACCAGTGTATCCCCCACTATGAGCGTTGACTAAACGTCGATTAGCACATTATTATCCTCGAGTATCTCTCCTTACCTGTGTCTCCCACCACCAGTCCGCAGTGTGCATTTCGGTATAGAGGCGTTTTGGGGGCGTATCGCTGTTAAAGCAACGCTGAGGGGCGAAAATCAGATGCTCGGCGTAGGCTGGCTGCCGCATCAACCATCTTATGCTTTTGATGATGTCTCGACTCCAGTATTTGATAGGGCGTTGGTGATTGTCATTCCATCTCATATCCTCGAGAGTGTGTAGTTCCCACTCCCCGAGAGCCAGATCATCTGGCATGCTACCCACGAGCATCTGGACACCATCCCTGTTTTTGAAGCTTCGGAAACGCAGAGTGGTGTTTTCTTCCTTCAGCACGTTGTCATAGTACGTCTTCATACCCTTCTTCTTCATCCCACACTGGATATATTTGTACTCTTCACACGTCACAAATGGGTAGTAGGGATTGATCTGTAGGTTCGTCTCAAGGCAACCCTGAGCGTCCTGTTCCCATGGCTCAGCAATGTAATCGATCAGCGGAGCGCCGGTGCCGGGGTATATTCCCATCTGCAGTAGAGGTAGTGGTGGTTGAGACTGCGAGTCTGGGATGTTTTCAACGTGTTCGAGGTAGGGAAACGCGTCCAAGTCTTCGACTGAATCTTTGTTATCGTTGAATTCACGACGCTGAGCGGGTTCAACGCATCGGGGGGCGCTGCGAATAGTCAGATTCTTCTGACGTGCAACTTGAAGGTGTTCAGGAAGGTGTAATTTGATATATTTAAGTCGCCAGCTGTCTGAGGTGAACTTCTTTCAGCATGAAAATTCGGGGTAAAGAAACAGGGTGTTTTCCGGCATTGTTGAAGACATTTGAGGAGTGGAGTATATTCTGTAGAAAGGGATGAAAGTTGGTACTGGGCCTGAGCAGCCTCGTGTGTAAGCGCACGATACTTTCAGCTCACTTATTGAGCCTCAATACAATCACAAGGAGGTTCCTTACCTGCTAGGAGTTGCAAAAACGCTACATGTGTGATGTTCCATACTACTATGAATAAACTAAAACCAATAAAAATAACCCATAAACATAATAAACCTTGAGCGATCCAAAAACCTCGCAACATGTGTAATAATAAATGCCTGATAAATAGATTAGAACAAAGCACACGAAGAAGACAAGAACACGACCCTGACCTGAACGCAACAACCATCGCCTCCTCTGCAACGCGAGGACTGGTTCACTGCTCGCCTACCGACCCATCCGGGCGCGCCTCAGGGACAGGGACATTGGGGAGAGGGACATTGGGGAGAGGGACATCAGGGAGACTGTTGCCACCTGCCGATTCAATCAGCAGCTACTGATCCACATCCACATCCACATCCACATCCGAGGTATTTCCAACTGCCTCAGCTTCTCGCAGAGTTGGCACCGCCGGGCGAGGTTTTTGCGGCGTCACAAGCCCCAAATGCTCCAGCCCACTGAGGGGATGTGTCTCCAGAGTTTGTGGTTGTGGGCGAGGCTCCGCGGTGTGTGGCCGTGGGGCAGGAGCCAGAGGTTGTGGACGTGGGCTATGCTCGCGCATCTCCTGGCCTTGCGCAGGTAGCACGATTGGCTGATCATCTACCATGGTATCAACATCGTCAGCCGATGTATTTACCATCTCTCCCTGGCCAAGCGTCCGAGGTTCTTTGCCATCATCCTCATCCTGATCCTCCTCCTCATCCTCATCCTCCTCCTCCACCTCCTCCTCATCTTTCTTCTCTTCATCTTCCTTCTCACCAGCGTCACCGTCCCTTTCCATATCCACATCGCTGTCTAAATCAACGCCGTCTGGTGCGTCCACATCATCCTCCATGCGCATATCCACATCAGGGTCAACTTCTGAGTCATATTCGCTATCCAACTCTGTAGAGTCGGTATCATCATCTAATAAAATTGACACAGCGGGCGATGCTTCCAGCTCTAAATATACCCGGCCTAGTTAGTCCTCCGTGTCCGAGTCTGCCTCATACATTTCCTTCTGCACAGCATCAGCACAAGAGATATCATCTCCTCCTGGGGTTTCTTTAACAATACCTTTCCCATTACCGTTTCCCTTCCCCTTCCCTTCCTCGGTTGCCTTCCCCTTCCCTTTCCCCTTCCTATCCTTTGTACCCTTCCCTTTCCCAGTCCCTTTCTCACTGCCCTGCATGTCCTCCTCACCCTCGCTGTCGTCATTGTCATTGCCATCGCTAGGACGGCTCCTTCCACCGCTCGGCACTCCGGGATCCGCCCAGTTGTCATCATCATCATCCTCGTCGATTATCTCATCCCAATTCAGTGGTCTAACGGCCAGGAAGTCGCCTGGCTTGTACTGCCGGCAGCTTGGTGGGTTAATCTTTGCCCTGAGATCATTGCAACCATACAAAGAGAAACGCTCGCCGGTGGGTTTAACCTTCCCCGAGCTGGTTGTCTGCGGATTGCAGTGATCGAGTTGATCCCCGAAGGGACGGGGGTTGTCCCACCTCTAATTGTTTATTTCATCGCGGGTTTTGTCAAACATTTGCCCCATAAATGAGTGGAAGGCTGCCCACCACTCCCGAAAAGGTGAACTCCTGCTCCTGTGGTGTGGCCACATCAGCTGGATTTGTGAAAAGTGGCGAGTCGTGACTGGATCAAGAAAGATTATATCATAAAAGAGGTCCCAGGCCTTCTCATCCTTGACGCCGCAAACATTGTATATCCGTATGAGTCCACGGATGTGTTCCGAGATGAATCCCTTTATATGGTCCCGATCGAATGACAGGCGTCGATTTATAACCAATGTCGGCATTTTTGCCCTGGCAGTTGCCATTCCCTTTCCTTTGTGACTGCCCTTTGGTCCCATCGCTGTGAGTTGAAAATGAATCTACATCTGAGGTATTGGCACTATGATACAGTTGCATGGGGTGGAAGCAAGCCCAGAGGGAACGTACAAAGTTGTGTAGGTTATCGGGTGTGTTTGGAACGAGAGGTGTTGTTTTGTGCTAGTCACATGTGTCGAGAGAGTTCAGGATGCTGGCGGTGTGCTAAATATGGTGGGAAAAGAGAATGGAGGTAAAGAAGGGAAGAAGGGATATATAAACTCGAGTTCCTGCGATTTGATTCATATCCTGTGTTTCGTTGGTTAATGAACACAAAACAGCCCAGCCTTCATCTTGCACAACCACCAGGAACTTCATGAATGAGGAGCCTCGAGATGAGATTTAGTACTCGCGGTGAAGACAGTTTGCGACGCCGGGCGTTGCTTTGGCATCTCATACCAGTTTTACCGCTCAGGCCTCGTGCATCTCGGAGCAAACCGAGTAGTTCTCAAGTTGTCCAAACTGTGCAACCATCCAACACGGCTACCAACGCCTAGCGGTGGAAAAAGCACACGCAGCTGATGTCATAGGATAGAGAATACGTCATTGTTCCCATTGGGATGCTTTTAGCTCTGCCAAAGGGGGATTTCCACCGGGAAGCTGAAGATATACACAATCAATGGTTCAAAGTATTGTGCCAAGAACGAGTGCAATACATTGATAATTGTGCCAAGAAGGCTTAAACACCCTTCAAGTGGTGACAATAGACCTTCAGACGTTGCTGTAACAGTGAATAGCAATGCTGAGTTTAATCTGAGTTTAATCTGATGGCAGTTACCCCCATACTTGAATGCTTTTGAAGGGATCTCATCACTAAGTATTGTCAGGGTTTAGAGTCTAGCGTGGTCAACACTGCGCCTCCCGTTTTTGTCGAAACCCTTCCTCGTCGCTTAAATAGGAGTCTACCTCGCCTGCCATTGCATAGGCATGCACAGGCAATAATTTCTATATTTTTAACGTGGAACATCAATATTGGACTGTGCCTTCCCAAAGCCCTCACCTTGACACGACTCTGGTCGTAGGAAATGTTCCAAGGCTTGCTCATCGTCAGAATCAACAAAAGCGTGGGCCTTCAGAGAATTCTCAACTTCCACCGGCTAAGAGACACGTTTCCGTACTGGCTGGCGAGAGGGATGTTAGGGGTTCTCCTCTAACAGTGATAAAGATACATGATAGATCGAAGAAGGTACATGTCTTAGGGTAACCTAACGGATGCAAAACAACTACCTTCGAATACGATATCATGTTTGTCTATCAAGTGATCTTTAGCGGGATTACACTTCAGTCACTTGTCGATCAAGCAGTGAGGATACGTTCCTACTGTCGGATTCAAATGTGATGATGAAGTTATGTTGCCTGCTCTGGAAGTGAGAAACCTTCTTAGATGCGCATAGCTCTTGGCCACGATTACTATATCTTATCTAGTGGGGCAATGCATAGTTAAATTGCGAATACGCAGAATTACCTGCACAGCAGACGTTATGCCATATGCGTTTAGGAGGTATCTGCAGCTCACGCGCACAAGCGGTGAGAACAACTGTGGCAACACCCGGTCTACGGAAGGTCGAGACCTAAGCATGCAGTGTCTGAGGGATTATTGGCATTGGCTGAAGATAAGAGGCCTGAAGCGAACCGGTCTTTTCGATTAAAGGCTGTATACATCGCAACGTCATATTATGACATGTCAAAATCTACGTTGGCATAGTATCAGTTGGTCGCTGATTAAATCTATGATGCAATGCCGAATAGCCAAATATGGTGAGGCAGAGATTATTGCAATTAAAAGCATTAAAAGATCAAACACAGTTAAATTGCGATTACGCAGAGATACGTGTCAGTCGTTAATGTTCCAACTACTGAAACAAACGGGAAAGCAATATGTCCAAGTTGAAGTTATGATCTGAGACGTCATTTGATATAACTTCATATGATGGATGGCCCGATATTAATCAGGAGCTTAATGCTTCAAAACCACATTATATGAATACGGTAACCTAAGGGAAACGTGGCAATTAATTATTGGGTGCATTCGGTAGAATGTAAGACGCAACGATAACATTGCAATTATACGATAAGCGGACTCATAGCATGGAAGTATGGGCGATAAGAATACTGTCCCTCGAACATGACTATAAAAGAGATCACGATTGTCCAGGCAATTTGAAAGAACAAGCTCTAGCAGCGAACAGTCAGAAACCTACCAGCGAAAGAAGACCTTTATTTATTATTGAGTTTTTATGATACCTATTATTATACTATAAAATCTATTAGCTTTTTGTAGCGGCAGCCCTGCACCTTGATAAGGATTCCTATACATGACTATCACCTTTGAGAAAGAGGAAGACGTTATCGTATACGCACTCGAGAAAATCTCTTCCTACGCTCGAGAATATCAGTACTTCTTCTTGGCGAATTGCACCTGGTGGATAGCCTCGATCTACGGATGAGACGAACACCTTCGATATTATATCGACAACTGAGAGTATAAACAACCAACTGTTGCTAGAGGAATATCTACGACTCCGACAGATATTGCTCGGGACGTCAGCATCGAATCCGATAAGCAATTATCCGAGACACCTGCAGATAGTTACGTTAAGGATCCCTTAAGGAGAACCAGGAAGGGACGAGTCAATCCCTTGCCTCAATCAAAAAGACAACTTAAAAAGGCTAGGCAAGCAAAAGCCAAACAAATCCAATTACAAGCGAAATAGAATACTAAGCTTGTCAACATCCGAGAATAAGATTATCGGTAATCTTAGACTGGAATAGGATCTAGGGCTTTATTAGTACCTTTCGGAGTACCTTAATAACCCCCTAACAATGGATTCCTCTCAATGAGGGAGTTCCGCAGCCTCTACAATCCAAGGTCAGAACTCCATCCTCTCATCTTCGCTGAACAATTCTTGCATTGCACATATCACTCAATGCGTGATTTCCACCCTGTGCTCTAAACAGCGACGGTCAATACATACTCCAACCGCCACGCTGGTTACAAGCAGTCGTAGCACACCAGCACCTGGAGGAACCTCAACGCGTCGCGTTGTATCCAGCCCTGTATTCGGCATTGCTATTACTCCCACTTCTCTTAGTGGTCTTGAAAACCTGCCTACCCCCATCCCAAATCCAGAAGCCCACGCAATCATTACAAATCCACTCCGAACGCGAGCTACCGAAATGAATCAGAGACAGAGGCAGTGGCAATTGCAACCGCAGGGGGTGTCTACACCTCGATCAATGGACTCCGGCAGTCGCAGCATCCATGGATCTGGTCACTCAGATGTGATGCGTCTCGTGTTTACAACGGGCAGACTCCTGGAGCTCTACATGTGGAACAGACGGCCTTTTATGAGTGCAAGCGACTTGCAGTCCGTAAAGTATGCAACACGACGCGTTTTGAAAGCATTAGCTGAAGCCCCACACTGGCAGATAATAGAGACGTATTGGAACACTGCTATGCAGCAAAACAACATTTGGTCCATAGCATTTGAGGTGCGCACAAAGGAGATCTTGAAAGAGGTATGCTAAAGCAACGGCCCACATTGGATATTACACGCTTAAACCGGTACCAGGTTCGCACACAAGTTGATAAGGTAAATTCCCATTTTATTCAATCAGCAAGGGAAAACATAGCAGCGCTTTATGATCTCCCCCGCTTTGAATCAGCCGCAGAGCGTTTGGAATTCATTGATTCCCTTCTGGCAGACAATAACTCTTTTTTTCCTGTAGCAGAGTGTGTGGAAGGTGGTGTACGCGGCCCAAATCCAACGCAGAGAGAGTCGAAAGCTCCTAACGAATGGCCAGTGTCCACTTAACTTCCTGGCGGAAGCAATCCCGCGGTTTATCTACATCAAATTTTATCATCGGGCGAATAATCGCAGTTAGTATGCTGATGGATTTTATAATTCCACGATTAACGACAAGGACGGGCATATACCCTCGCCACTGATCATGTTTACCTGCACTGCATTGCGCCATGCTCTCCTGGAGTGGCAAAAGAACAAAGGTGTTCATCCGAAAGCTTCCAAGTCAAAGCTGAAAGCGGACAGACCTGATCGCTCGAACTACTTCAATCATAAGAATGACGGTGGTAAGA
>Ga0307514_10000392_pt1 | contig 99452 bp, 77 predicted proteins | sample 16_EM_MG_FD_203088 | JGI IMG/M metagenome (GOLD analysis project Ga0307514, IMG submission 203088) | Populus trichocarpa ectomycorrhiza microbial communities from riparian zone in the Pacific Northwest, United States - 16_EM | ecosystem: Host-associated > Plants > Roots > Unclassified | place... | reverse complement strand
ATGTGTCCTGGGAAATCACACCTCCGATAGGTTGTACTCAGTCATAAAAGAATTTTTGGCTGCCTTTATAGGCAAAACAGATAGCAATACCCTCCCTGCCCCATCGTGAAAATGAGCGTCAACGGAGGGTCGACGATTTTTAGTCATGCGTCTTGGGAAATCACACCTCCGATAGGGTGTATTGAGTCATAAAGGAATTTTTGGCTGCCTTTATAGGCAAAACAGATTGCAATACCCTCCATGCCCCATCATGAAAATGAGTGTCAACAGAGCGTCAACGATTGATGGTTATGTATCATGGGTAATCTGGGGGGCGACAGGTTGCACATTGTCATAAACTGATTATTGACTACCTTTATAGGCAAAAGTGAAAGTGAAACACTTCCTGCCCCATGTTCAAAATGAGCGTCAACGGAGTGTCAACGATTGTTGGCCTTCCATCATGGTTAATCACAGCGTGATGTGGCGGTTATTGTCTATATATATCGTTTTGACTGTTATTATACTCTACAAGGCTCAAGAATACTTAGTAGTAGCTCTGTAAATGAAATAAGTTGTTACTGTCCCGGAGGATGTGGCTAGAATATCCTGTACATATATGCCTATAAAGGCTGTCATATCCTTCTTTATGGATGTTTGTAATCACGCACCACTCACATTACCGAAGGTGCAAGACCAAATATCGTTGACGCTCTGTTGACGCTCATTTTCAGGATGTAGTTGGGCGCTTGAGTATTCTTGTTTTGCACATCAAGGCGGATAATACGTCGAAAACGAACCATGACGTACCATGGTGAATATTTTACGATTAACAGTCGCATATCTGAATGCAACCATAAATGTGAAACCCGAAACGCAGAACCGGAGATTGCAACCAAAGGGTCTAGCCAAACCCGGCGAAACCCGCGGGTTGACAGGTACGGGTCCGGGTTTGGCCCGCCAAGATTCTGCGGGTCGGGTTTTTGGACGGTTCTGGAACCGAACCGACCCATTTTTGCGGTCCAAACCGGGACCGCTGGCGGGTTACCCGGACCCGTTGCTAACACTAATCGTATCAGAACATGATCAGTATATGCATTGTACATTTCTCCCAGCTATTTCACCTCCCAATCTCAGATATGTGAACCGACCAATAATTGTTGAGTCGATATTGAATACCCGCTAGTTCGCTTGAAATTAGCCCATTTTTTCACAGCCAGTCAAGCAGTATCAGCCGGATCACAAATCGGATAGTGGGAGGTGAAAGCGCGGCTAGAACTGCACAGTCTACATACTGATTATATTACGATATGACGAGAAATCAAATACTTAAATAGATGCAACGGTGTAGGCACCATACCTTTGGAACAACAGTCCGGATCCAACCCGGCCGAAATACCACTGGTTTATGCCAGGTCCAGGTTACATATCCGCCAAGGCAATACATGTCCAGTTGTTGGCTGGGTAACGAACTGCCCTCAACAGAACCGCTGAGCTAAAACCTGACAGCTGGTGGGTTATCTGGACCCGTTGCTACCACTAGCGTCAACAGAGCGACAATGATATTTAGTCTTGAATCGTGGGTAATCTTGGTGGTAAATGATCGCAGACATCTATAAACAAAGTTTTGACAGCCTTCATAGGCTGAGAAGCAACAGGTCGTCCCGTGACAGCCTCCCGGACAATCACAACCTAATTCATTTTCAATGCTACAACTCAGTGATTCTAAATGCTTTATCCCACAAAACCGGTCAAAACTCCATACATACAAATTACTCACTCTCTTGCGCATTTATCAACCATCCTGCAAGGCGAGAAATCGTTGATGCTCTGTTGACCCTCATTTTAAGAATGGGGCCGGGAGCATGACTTGTTGTCTTTCACGTTGGAATACAGTCAAAGCATCATTTATGATCATTTGCATCGAATTGGCATTATAGATTACGGATGATGCAATACAAAAAATCATTGACGCGCCATGGACTGTCATGTTCAGGATTGGGCAAGAGGCGTTTGTCTCTTGTATTTAGTTATAAAGGCGGCCGATTCATCCAAAAAGGACAATGGAGTTCAAACGTTAATATTTTGCGATTGACAGTAGGGTTTCTAAATGCGAGTATAAATAGAACAACCTGAAACACAGAACAGGAGATTGGAACCGACGGGTCTAGCTAAACCTGGCCAAATTCGTGGGTTGATGGATACTGGTCCGGGTCTGGGACACTCAGGTGCTGGTGGTCGGGTTGTTGACGGTTCTGAAACCGAAGCACACTGTTGTTCCCGTCCGAACCCGGACGCCTGGCTGGTTACCCAAACCCTTTGCTAACACTACACATACCCCATACCAAGAACCTACTTTGTCCACTTCTGCGCAGTACATGGAGTCACACCCTTTCCAGAGTCAGAACAGCTGCTCTCACTGTAGATCACCAAACTCGGCGAATGCGGCCTCCACACAAACATCATCTGTTCTAGTCCATTCACGGAGGCGGTTCCTCCCCGGAGAGACCGGTCCATTCGCGGAGTCCCACCCTCCGTGAATGGACTGGTTCATTCGCAGAGTGTACACAATTTGTTAATGCACTCCATGCATATATGCGCACGCATGTATGCACACTCGGCTGGCCATATCCAGTTGAATTCAATCAGCGCAACTAAATTCACATCATCCAAATATCGAAACTCACCATCTATATCGTAGTTGATGGTTGTATTAGTTCCTAGTGGCGCCATCTGGTACTTTCAATCTTAAATGGAACACAGCTCTGCCTGGGCCCTGTCAGAATCAAAAGCGACTTCGACTCAGCAAATACACGAGGAGAGGCCTGCGCGCAGACAGATTCCACTACCGCTGATGATAGCAACAATAGCGCTGAGGAAAGCACTCCAATGATTTGACTGAACTAGATACTAAGGAAGGAGAGGTTCACGAGGAGGAACAGGTCACTAGTAAGGAGGAGGAGCAGGAGGAGCAGGAGGAGCAGCAGGAGCAGGAGGTGATAGAGGAAGAGGATAATGTGGAGGAAGCGGGAAACTAGGAAGAGACGGTTTCAAATGATGACATAGAGCACTGTGTAATTATAGATGTAAGACGACGTTGAGGCATACAGCTCGTAGGGATCACGATGAAGGTGTACAGCGTAATTATTCTTTTTGGTTGAGCGTAATTAGCACTTTTGTATATACACTCCGCGAATGAACCAGTCCATTCACGGAGGGTGGGACTCCGCGAATGGACCGGTCTCTCCGCGGAGGAACCGCCTCCGTGAATGGACTAGAACATCATCCGAAGCTACATCACAGGCCTAATGTCACTCCACATCAACCTTGGGCTCAGCACCGAGCCATTTGGGAACTATCGCCTGCAGCGCATCATCAGAGTAGTCAACCAATTGCATGGTGAACCACACAGGAAAGAGCACCTTCCAATCACACATGGCCTCCACATCCTGATCCTCTCACTGCTGGATGCAAACGACCCCCATGATGCGAACTGCTATGGTGCGTTTGCATTGTTTACCCAGGATTCCTGCAGGCAGGCGAAATAACATCTACAGTGAACGACCTAATCCATGGACACACGGAATTCTCACAATCGAACCGCACCCAAAGATCTATGCATTTCGAGGAGGACAGGCTACTACTGAAACTGGCAACGTCGAAAATGAACCCCATCTGCAAAGCAGTCACGATCAGATTGCCGGCATCCAATGACGCCGTCTGCCCAGTCATGGCCATGCGGCACCTTTACAAACTCTGTACAAGGTGGACCCCACTCGCCCCTCTCTTCGCTCGCCCCCCAGGAGATGGCCCAGGAAGCGAGGCATTCTCATGTGAATACCGGGTCCAGCACCTGCGGTAAATGCTGGGACAGCTGGGAGGTAGGGGAGCATACTCGGGACATTCGTTCCGAAAGGGATCACCAATCTCGGCCATGGAAGTGAGGCTGGCCAATAACGAAATCCAACTTCTCGGCCGATGGTCATCAAACTCGTACTAAGCCTATATCGACTACCACCCCGAGCATGTCTTCCATATCGCCCACCTCTTCCAAAACTCACCAGAACACTCTCCATAACACAATCTCCACATCACTTGGGGGCTGCCACCGCAGTTGGGAGAGTCCAGGTGAAGCGGCGGCCACCGCGGCGCCTCTGCTCCCCCCAGGGTGCTCCTCAGTTTTACGCGTCGTTTACTGCTTCGTTCTTGTCTGATTTTATGAAAGTTCTAGCTTGGGAATGGTTTTGAATATGAGAAAATAAGAAAAGCAAACACGAAGAGAAGAGCGTGTCCACTAGATGATCCAGCTAGACTGAGGGCTAGTAGGGGTGAGCAGCAATGGCCATCGGCTGGCAAGGGCGAGCAGCAATGGCCATCGGCTGGCTAGTGCGAGCAATTTGGCCGACGGGATGGACGGAAGATGGTGGGCAAAACCTTGAGCTTGAGCTAAATGTCTTAGCTTGGCATGAGCACGGGCCCAGGCCGGAGCAAAGCACGAGCACAACCAAGAGTTGGAGCAAGCTCCAGATCCAGTGCTCCACCAGAGCTCAAGCCCGGGCCACAGTCCTAGCTCGAGATTTTTGTGCAAGAAGCCTAGGGATGGGAGTGAAGTAAGGAGGCCAGAAGGGATGGAAAGGAGGTATATGAAGTGGAGCGGAGCGGCAGTGGTTGAGGCAAAGCAGCGTGTCCAGCTTCAAAAACCCGCCCGCCCTCACCCCTACATATTCTGAAGGAAGCCATGGATGGTTTTCGACTCTAACACCCAGTGAATTGGCTTTCGGCCAGGAATTGGAGAGTCCTGGTGGAGCGGTGGCCACAGCTGCAGCCTCCGCTCCCCCCAGGCGGCACCTCTGTTTTACGCGTCGTTTACTGTTTTGTTCTGGTCTGATTTTATGACGGTTCTAGCGTGGGATTGGTTTTGTATATGAGCAAATAAGAAAAGCACATACGAAGGGAAGAGCGAGTCCACTAGTCTAATGCTCGCTTCCGCACCCTTATTCCAACTGACAGAGAATCTATCAGCATGTCCCTGACCATTCCCCGTAGCCCAAACATCCTCAATCGTCGGCGATAGTTTGGATACTCTGTCTCACTAACTAGTACGCTATTTTGGCGATGTCATCCTCCCTGCCTTACCATGCTGAAACAATCATCCCCAGTACCCTCTAAGGGAGTCGGAACTGTGCTTCTTTAAAGGCACCGGAAAAGGCACAGCACAGTGTCTTTTCCTGCACCGAAAAGAATAGCATTTCAGTGCAACAACTGGGTTAGGGGTTCTTTCGTATGGCAGAAAAGTTACCATGGAAATGGCACTGAGATGGCACGACGCAATTATTTTGTAAGGTGCATTTTACCACCATGGCTTTTCTCCCAATGGCTTTTCTTCTCGTGCATTTTTTCCATGCCGTTTCTCCCAGTGGCATGTTTCCTCATGCCTTTTCTCCACACCTTTTCACTTCGTGACTTATCTCCGCTGTGCCTCATATCCTCCATGTCTTTTCACCTCCATGCCAGTTCTTTGTACCTGTCCTCTGCATCTTTTCGTACCTTTTACCTTCAAGTACTAAAATCTGTAAAGACCTCGTCACTTCAAAGGCGGTGACTAAGAAACACACAAACCACTAGTTGGAGCACCGACTCTTCTGCCCCCCCCTCAATGTACCCAGCATCTTAACACTTCCCTCATTGTCACTCCTGCCTTGTCAATTTTTTCCTCTGCGCCCGACTCTATCATTACTGTCTCCAGTACTAGTGCAGTCTAGGGTGGTTAGGAGATGGTAGCGGCAGTGGTATGGTGGTGGTGATAACAATTTAGCATACAGATAGTGCGAGTACAGGAGGTGGCGGAGAGTTTTGTAACAGGAAAGAAGATGAGCAGCCGATCGAGAACAAATCATCATATGTGGCTACCCTTTAGTGGAAGAAACATACACACACAAAGAGACAAACATAAAGGCAATGCCAGTGGGGTTCTGGGTCATGAACATGCACCATTTCAAATGCATAGCGTATAAAGTCATGGTTTAAGGCACCGTTAGTGGGAGTCCAGCAGTTTCAAAAGTCACAAGCCTCAAGGGCACAACAAAAGGTATTTGGACTTTCAAATACGCACGAAAACGAGTTCCAGCACCTCCCAGTGCCTTTTCCTTTTCATTTGTATTGGGAAGAGGCACGAAAATAACATTTTGGACTCCCATAGTGACCCTCATGACACCGTACCCGAGCCTGACAGTACCCGCTCCAACACAACCCCGCGATCGATATTAACAAACTCAGTGATAACCATCCATTATAACCTTCTAGACAGTGTGGTCCGGGTGCTTCATCGGTTTCCACTTCGTATGCATGTAGTACGACAACTGCTCCCGTGCAGGATTAGCTTCGCTGCAACGTTTTGCAATGAGGGTGGAGTAGTAGGGGTACTGGCGACCTGCGAGTTCCTATTTTGTCTACACCCAATATGACTGTTTACCGGTCACCATTTTGCAACGAACGAAAACACAAAGAGTGGGCTAGGTAACAGAACCAGTACTGCCTGGGAAGTGTGCAATTCAAATCCCCAATCATACTCTAGCTTAGAAGCAAATTACTCCACCCACGATCCCAGCTCGTAATTCATAATGACTCCCAATGTACAACACAACACAAAAATATATCTTAATGTTTCATTCCAAGTACTCCACGCACTCACACCATGTCCAGAAACTCGATTCATATTCTGCAGGACTACCAATCAAATTGCGCACTACTACAGCGGAAGGCTGATTAGGAGAACACTTACATACTGCAGAGCATATAACACAGGACTAAGTTAGCTATTCTTCACCACACCAAGTGCAGAGTTACCTACGGTCTTCCAACCATTAATGAGACATTAGCAAACACCAAATCATCTCAGTTTCAACCTGTCAAGGGAAAACTCACGGACTATCAATCAAAACCGTCAGGCTCAGGTTAGTCACTCATCATCATTGCCGGTCGAGAAGAGACTCACTTGCTACCCAATCATGCCGTCAGGCTCAGGTTAGTCACTCATAATCATTGCCGGTCGAGAAGAGACTCACCGGCTACTCAATCATGCCGTCAGGCTCAGGTTAGTCACTCATCATCATTGCCGGTCCAGAAGAGACTCACTAGCTACCCAATCATGCCGTCAGGCTCAGGATAGTCACTTATCATCATTGCCGGTCGAGAAGAGACTCACCGGCTACCCAATCATGCCGTCAGGTTCAGGATAGTCACTCATAATCATTGCCGGTCGAGAAGAGACTCACAGGCTACCCAATCATGCCGTCAGGCTCAGGTTAGTCACTCATCATCATTGCCGGTCGAGAAGAGACTCACAGGCTACCCAATCACGCCGTCAGGCTCAGGTTAGTCGCTTATCATCATTCTCGGTCGAGAAGAGACTCACTTGCTACCCAATCATGCCGTCAGGCTCAGGTTAGTCACTCATCATCATTGCCGGTCCAGAAGAGACTCACTAGCTACCCAATCATGCCGTCAGGCTCAGGATAGTCACTTATCATCATTGCCGGTCGAGAAGAGACTCACCGGCTACCCAATCATGCCGTCAGGTTCAGGATAGTCACTCATAATCATTGCCGGTCGAGAAGAGACTCACAGGCTACCCAATCATGCCGTCAGGCTCAGGTTAGTCACTCATCATCATTGCCGGTCGAGAAGAGACTCACAGGCTACCCAATCACGCCGTCAGGCTCAGGTTAGTCGCTTATCATCATTCTCGGTCGAGAAGAGACTCACTTGCTACCCAATCATGCCGTCAGGCTCAGGTTAGTCACTCATCATCATTGCCGGTCGAGAGGAGACTCACCCGCTGCCCAATCATGCCGCCAGGCTCAGGTTAGCCACTCATCATCATTGCCGGGCGAGAAGAGACTCACAGGCTACCCAATCATGCCGTCAGGTTCAGGTTAGTCACTCATCATCATTGCCGGTCGAGAAGAGACTCACGTGCTACCCAATCATGCCGTCAGTCTCAGGTTAGTCACTCATCATCATTGCCGGGCGAGAAGAGACTCACTTGCTACCCAATCATGCCGTCAGGCTCAGGTTAGTCACTCATCATCATTGCCCGTCGAGAAGAGACTCACCCGCTGCCCAATCATGCCGTCAGGCTCAGGTTAGTCACTCATCATCATATCCCCTGTTGAATAGAGGCTCACTGGCTACCCATTCATACCGTCAGACTCGGGTTAGGGACGATTGCCTTTCTGAAACTATTAGCGGAAGAACTTACTCTTTAGAGCCTGCACCTAACAGCAGTTGGATAACAGCATTATTGAGCTTATACTTTGCCCCCTGTATCGCAAACTTAAAAAAGGTGCCATTAGCATTGGCATCCATACCCGATTCCAGCAGCACGCGAGTAATAGCTATGTCACCCCGATATGCAGCAGCGTGTAGTGCTGTGCCGAATAAACCTTTACATCTTGTAAAATCCATATTCGTTTCTAGCAGTATTAGCTGGCTAGTAAAATAACCAAACCCGAGGTATGCCACAATCTCCAACGCTGAAGTTTCCGTGAAATCATTGTAACGGTTAGCCAAAAGAAGAACTTGAAAAGCTAAGTTTAATTGAGGCTCCAATTGTGCTAACCGCTGAAATGAATTCCACAGTGCTTCATGCTTCTCATCTCCTTGCCTTACGAAGTGGGGCCAATATCTCGCCGCGAAGTGGAGAAATGAGTTCTGTTGCATTTTCGGATGCTGGAGATAGTTGTTGGTGTGAGGTTTGAAATCGTCTCCCAGGTTGCTCAGCGGCCCGTCCCCAAAAGCGTCAGAAGAAAGATAGGTTAAACAGGTTATCGCGAGCTTTGTGTTGACTTCTTTTGGATTCATCGCGAAATCCAAGTGGGTGTCGGATTGGCTTAAGTGAAGCATAAAGTCCTTAACAGATTGATGAACCAAATACACAACATCTCCTTGTAGCTTTATCATTGGACCACATAAGTTTATGTCTTCTTTAAATCCCACGTCATCAGAGCCGCAGCCATTGAGAGAACAGGCAGTGGCTAACTCTGGCACGGTCATCGGTTGTGGTGCCATGACGACCCACGTGAGAATATTTCTCGCTAGTTCCGCCGTATCGTCATCTAGTCTGTTCAAGAGGTAGATATAAAGAGCTTCCAAACCACGCGGGATGGTAGTTAACTTATCGCGTACCGCCTTTCGTGGTGTCTTCATCAAATCCATACAAACTAACGAAACCCAGAGGAACATTCCGTCAACGCCGGTTTCAAGGGATTTTCGGACGTCTTCCTTCAACTCGGGATCATAGCCACGCTCTGTGGCCAGCTCATCTACTGTACGCGACACGAAGCTCAAAATATCGGTATTGATCTTTCCCTCTTCATCTTCGGTCTTGAGCCTGATAATGGGGAACTTCTGAAGGAGGCTGCGAATTTCCGGATATGGACGACTAGTTATTAATATCTTTAGAGTAGCTTTGGTGACTTTCCCTGATTTAGACCCGAAGTAGTTACCCAATTCTTTCAGGAGGTCGCATCTCGAGGTTTCTTCGCACTCGTCCATTGCATCAAGAACAATATAAGTCCCCTGGGCGACTGAGTCGGTTGCCATTGAAAGGAAAACCTGCCACAAACTTTGGAACGACTCGTATAACTGCGCTCCTTCCGGAGTGTAAGTTTTCATTGCACGCTTTATCAAGTTTGGGCAAGCTTTTATCAATTGGTGAATGAGCCCTCGCAGAAGTGACGTAGCTGACTTTTGCTTCGCCTCCTTGTCGTCACAAAAGAAGTATGCTACTTTGGCGTCGGTACCTTTTGCTCTTTCATCGAGGTGATGCAGCAAAAATTTCGAAAGCACAGTTTTGCCACAGCCAGGATTTCCAGAAATCCAAAGAAAATTTGACCCTGAGTCCTCAGATACCCAGTTCTGGTATACTTCGTGATCTAAAACCCAATGCAATGTTCCTGGATGATGAATTGGAATTCGATTATATCGGTAGGTCGCATAGTCTGCGTGACAAAACCCTTGCAAGCATTCCTTTTCTTTATTAGAGAAGTCGGCTCTATGAGTTCAAGTCAGTATATCTGAATTTCTTAGGTTGGGAACCTTAGCTTTGCATACATATTGCCAAATTTATGTACTATAGTTCACTAACGTTAGCTCAAATGGAATAGTAAAAACAATAGATATTGAATAATCTTCCTGACATGATATGAGATATTGTAAAGTAAAACGCTACATACATTGTTCAACTTGGGCTAGTTTGCCAGCTTGCTCTTTGAGACACCCACAAACCGTCTTATACCCGCTTTCGTTTTTCGACGCGAACTTGCAAATAGACCTGTGATCGGTATCTGAAATAATGAAGCACGTCTCACGAGAGCCAAGATTGAGTCGTGCAGAGGTTTGAGGAACAACCTTTCCATGTTAGAGGTAGGCAGTAGCAAACAACGCCAAAGAACGTACCAAAACACTTCGATTTACATAGGGAATCATCGTCTCTTTCGACTCCATAACTGTGATAATTTCAAACCCCTGAAGGTGACCAAAAGCCCTCGCAGTATCCTGAAGGGGCTTTGATTCTCTCTCAAGATCGGCTAGATTGAGTGTGTTTTGTGCAATAAACAAGTCCAAGATATTTGCAACGCGACGAGCCAATATAGCCGCATCTGAACCATCGTGAGGCACACCCATAAACATGACGGCACGGGTGGCTTCCAGTATCAATTTGTTTCTCTCATCTTGTTGTGCCATGACAAGTGCCTGAGTCGGAGGGTTAGCTGCTCCGTCATTACAAATCATTTGACCTATCATGATACCTTTTTGATGACGAGACCTCCTAGGCTATGCCCGATGAAAATTATAGGTCTGGTCTTTCAAATGTGTCAGATACAATTGAGGCTATTTTTCGAAGGAACGGAATCGAACCTCCAGTGATGCCCGACTTAACCGCAAGTCCACCAGAAAGCCTTCGGCGTTTTCCATGATCCCGACAACACTTCTGCTATTCCAAACTTTGGAATCGTAACCGTAAGTCATTATCCGAGCATTCGGGATGTCGTTCGGGAGGAAGTCTCGAAGCCACAGTGTCTTGGCTGATTCGTGTGTCCAGGTACTCAGTGCATGTCCACCCAGGCCATGAACAGCAACAATACTAAGCAAAAGTGTAGACCTATAGTTAGCGCTAGTACAATAAGAGGCAAAATGGGCTTTTTGGAAATGGGAATTATGTTTTCGTCACATGGCATCGGAAGTCGACAGTGATCCTGGACAGCTACTCCGGCGGAGGAGAGAGGAGAAAAATCTTACTCTATCTGTTGCGGTTGTGTGGGAATGAAATTTTCATCCTCGGGAGGATATAGCGTCCGTAGTCCGAAGCAGTTATCATTGATCTCTTCGGATTGTAACTCCTGTCCATAGCGCAAAACATTGAGTAACGTAAGCATACGAGCCATGATTGGGATGCTTACATTGGTTGAGTGCGACCTTTCAGAGAGTTTGTCACTCAGGTCTTCCTTCCGGTTGTCTCGACTTGATGACCTTGAACGCCGAAATGGATTTTTGATAGACAAGAGGCGAGACATGGTGAGCGTACAGAGAAGAATGATTCATTACTGGGAGGGGTATTTCATAATTAAATTCAATACTACCTCACGACCTCGCAAAAAATTTGTTCTACTTTGGCGTGGTAAGCGCGGCAGTTCCCACAAAACCAAATACTGATGTCGCATATGAACTTCATGCAACCTATAAAACCGCCAAGAGCTACTCGAGTATCTTCAAACGCTGTACTTGTTCTCTCATTTGTTAGACCAGTTTGCGTGGCAACTAAACTAACTGTTGCAAAAAGTCTACGATCGATGATTGCCACTTGATCGATGATGCAGTAACTCAATGTATGTTCTCGCGAACAGGCGAATCGCAATATTCTCGCGTCGTAAAAACATGCAACAGCATTTGCGCAGCGAACAAATTAAATTAGTCCGATTTTGGTTCACCCCGGCTTATTGCCAACCTGCAGAGAGCTGCAGCATGCATGTTGTACAAGGATGCCCAGTGGTGCAAACTTTATCGTGACCGATAAAGTGTGACAGCAATTGGCATGGGTGGGTGTGGGGGTAATCCGTCACCCTGGCATTTGTGAATGAGCATGAGCGGGGTAGCCCCCAGAGTCCGATGGGCAGATGTTGACGTAAAATAGATAACGTTCCATGCACCGATGACTGAAGCAGTATAACGCCCAGAACAATGCTTGTTAGTGCCGAGGTGCGGGGTAAACGCAAAGCTTCCGCGCCAACAGCAAGCTACAACCACTGGCTCATTACCACATGCTCCCAACATCATTCGATTCCGCCCTGCGCTTCCACACACAATTAACGACAGCGCAGCGCCGAAGCCCTTTCACTCTTTGAATTTTTCCCCGCAACAGCACGAGCGCATAACCTTCCCTGCAATCTTCTCAGCCCTCGACACACCCCTGACTTCCCACTTTTCAGGTAGCAGCGCGCGAGTCTCTCAGTCTGTCGAAATTATTTTACTCGCAAACTTACTCACGCTGTGTCCTCTGCGGCAGAGAACTCGAGATCTACCACGTACGCGACACCTACAAACTAGAAGTCTATGGTTGCCGTTGTTCCGGGATACCGGCAGTCGTGTGGTATATTTCCTTCAAAGGTAGATAGTAATTGCGATCGAGAATGTAATTAAGACCCGACCCGAAGTCGAGCGCCAGTCGTCACCACTCCCGAATAAACAGAGGAACACTGTGTCGAAATGGTGGGACGACCGAGACAGCTGGTCTTAGTCCTAACGGGCAAGTGTCGTGTTCCTTTGACTGCTCCTTCCCACTACATCTCATAATGCGCGCTTCTGAGCTTACCGACTTCGACTACCGCTAGAACAATTCCCGTCTTCCAATATGCATGCCCCTCCTCGCTGTCGTTTTCGGTAATACCCAAAACTGCGATAAACGCGCGACACCCGGCTTCTATACTTTATTTCAATGATCCTCTGTTATTTCCGAGACCAGTTCATATCGCCATACCCGTCAACATTGATAATACAACGAGATGTCAGGGCGTGAGGACCGGTATGCTGGCTTGTCGAACTGTGTCGGCGGCGGAGTACGATAGCCTCTTCGGCACAGGCGAGCGAATTACACCCTCACGATTTCTCTCAAGTGCTGTTAATCAACCGGCAGATATATTTCACCATGACTGGCTTGTGGGTGTTCCAAATCGACATATACAGCATTACCGGAGAAGCGTCAGTTATTCTTAACAATAGTGGTGTTTCTATGTATCCGCAAGATATGATGGGTCACTGCAAGAAAAAATCCGGGCGTGGGCAAAAAGGGGAGAATACCTTAGCAAAGGCAATATTGGAAGGAGGGGTATATGAATGAAACATCGGGGAGGGAAGGAGACAAATGTAATCGGCACAGCGTTTGATTTTAGGATCCCAGTTTATTACTTTGCGTGTCTACCTGTATCGATGCTCTGGGTGTGGCAATGACACTAGGATCCAATTGCTCTTGGGATTTATTGAAACGAGTTCTTCTCTTCTTTACCCACAGTCGTCATGTTGCTTTTCCATCACAGAAATCACTCACCAAAGCATAAGATTTTATTTCTTCCCATCATTCACATGTGTCTACCAATACTTAGTCCTCCAATCTTTAGGTCATCAAGATTATCTCAATACAATAGAATAAGAAAAGTATTCGGTTCTCGCAATGTTTTACCAGATGTACCCAATACCTCATGACGCAGCTAGAAAATAGCAATATTTTCGTGGGTGAAAAGTAATGATGATATTCTTCTCACACAACTGCGGCTCTGCGAAATCAAAACAACACTAGCCATTTTGATGTTCCAGATCCCTAACCCGAAACACAAGAAACTCTTCAGTGTTCTGTAGGAGTAAGCTTACCTTTATAATACCCAAAGATAAGTAGTTGATCGATGGTACACCAAACATCATTCATTAAGCACCAGTTACACTGAGGGGTGCATACGGTTGTCCGCCGGGCTGATCACCAAGGCCCGACATCACCGACATCACAATCCAATCTGGGGCATTGTTATGGATGTTCCAGGGCGTCCGTCCTTCCTACCACGACGACTGTCGCATTCTAGAGAGTGTGTAATCGCCTACTGTTGTGTCGTTGGTTGACTGACTAAAAAGCCTCCCAGGTTTTTGGATCGGGGTTTAATGTCTCGAATATCTATAGTACATAGATTCATATGTATCTCCCACGGAATGCGTATTTTTCGTTACTGATTAGTACATTGTTGGTGATGTCCGGAGTGAAATAAACCTGATTTATAGATATTTCCTAGCGCCCACAATGCTAGATACAGGTGGCCTTCAATAGTTTCGGACTGTTTCGAACAAGCGGTTGCTGCAAATTGAACCGTTCAAATGATACCGAACAGCATTACAAACTATCGGTCCGAACCGGCTTACCGTCGAACTGCAACATTCACTGACGCTGCCAGCTTCCCGGGCCTGCCACAGCCTTTAGACTGGGGTGATATCGACAATTTCCTAAGGGGTGCTGGGCAATGAAATTCCCGGCGACTACTGAATTCACCCCAAACTGAGATGGAGCTAGTGGTATTGTAATGAAGCGTGGAGATTTAAGACTCCCGAAGACAAAGCGAACCTAATTGCAAATACCTTGCACAGCAAGTACCTATCAGGATACACAATCGGATCAATCGTGGGATGCATTGGGCTGTACCTCTTCAGCAGAAACATTTAATCAATTATGAGAAGGTCACTCTAATAGCAGCGGACTGCGCTGTTGTAATAGGGTCCAGGACGCGGTTTAGAGGGGTCTCTTGTTTCTAGTACGCTGTTACATGAAATTGCACTCTTCTCACGCACTCTACTCGCTACTCCGTCAGTTTCCGACGGGAACGCTTGACTTTCATTGTATGCAATGTATATGCTATGCCTTTAGTTAAGTCAGACGTTATCATCGTTCTACAATTCAACAGCTTTCTACCATAAAACTCCAGGTAAACGGTCGTTTGGTGGCTCCAATTTAACGTTAGCCAACTCTTTTGTCTTATGCTCAGCGCTGCATAAAATTATTATATCTTACTATCACGTCCATCTTTAATACTTTCCCCCAGCAGTTCTTACATGCACTCAATACATCTAAAATTCATTGCTAATACTACCATAGTCACATCTCACTCAGTCGGCTTGCGCTAGAGCTCCTTACCAATCTCGTGTGAATTGTTTCTTCCGTGCGTCTTTGATAAACTGGATTTTAGAATCGCATTCCCGCTGGTAATCGGCCTATATAACAATGCATATTAGAAATGAAGCAGACACACAAAACGATGTTGGCTAACCTGGTTTTTGGCACGATTGTACGTGTTGATTTCAAACATTGCTGCAATCTCGATAGTTTGTTCCAGTTCTACATCAGGGCGGAAACGATGCAGTTCTGCAGCACTGAAGGCCATAGCGAGGTAATGTTAGTATACGTAATATTTGGGACTACAGCAGCGACCACTTTATGAAATAGTTGGGAACGTACATCACCATTATTGTTGTAGCCCGTTTGTGTATAGGTACATCTACCTGCCAACCGACGGGAGAACTGAGCATTTGTAACTGTCCCGCAATAAATTCGGCCAACCGTTTACCGGACGCAGATATGTATACGTAAGGGCCTCTTTGTTTCGCTTTAGGAGTTTTTACAATAACGGCCTCCCGGATAATGTGCACCCGTTTGAATATATCTTCATCTCGTGGAAAATGACTCTGTTCCTGCGTAGTCACAGCGGCATGTGTGATGGGACCATGCTCGGCTGCCGTGCTGCCAGATGGATTCTCGGTAAGCTCAATGACGCGTTCTTCGTCGAGCACCAGGAAGGTCACCTCACACACAACGCTATAAACAGTCAGCAAACAGAAGCAAAAGGATACGGAAAACTACCAGCGTTGTTGTTGACCTGGAAGCAGTATCACTGTGCAGGCCTTGTTGCAGCGTGGGCAAGAGGTCCCTGCTGGTGCACTAGAAAACTGTTTACGAAGTATTATGTTCAACCCGATGCATGTGCCTTGTTTGACCATGTCGTCCCAACTCTCTCTTGTGATAAGAGTTCCGTCCGCTTGTTCGTTAACTAGAGTGTACTCCATTTCCAGGATTTTAGTATGTCCTGGAAGATCTCTATGCATAATCTCGAGGATGTCATGAAAGTTCTAAGCTTAGTAAGTACAATGTTTAGATTTGGTACCGACAACATACATCAAATGAACTTGCTAGGTGGAGTGGAACTAGTAACTCTCTGCCAAGAGCGTCCAACAGCTTTAGTTGTGTTCCACCTTCTCCTTGGATACAAATATCACGTAATAGTGGCGTGGAATACCGAACGATGGTTTGTTGAGCATTTTGAATCATCTTGTTGAACCGCCGCATTGTCCAGTTAATGTGCTTCCGTATGCGTGTTTCATTCAGATTTAGATCGTTCCTTAGGATAGTATGTGCTGTAGTGTTTGAGCTGACGATATCTTTCAATATTCGACTACGACAATCCATCAGTACTTTTCCATCACCAAAGAATTGTCAATATACCTGCGCAACTCAGAGCTGTACATATCAATAGCCAGAATATGCAACCTCAAATTTCGTTCCAACTGTGCAATATCATCCGAATGAAATATGCACCATTTTATCTTTGCCCACTCCTTGGTCATCTTGCTGCCCTGGCCATTGAAAATCGACTCTGTGTACCTCCTCGACTTCTCATGGAAGTTCTCTAGTAACCGTTTGCAGATATTGTGCTCCTCCGCGAGAGCGTTGAGTGGGGCTTTGTTCGAAGGATTTGGATAGGCAGCATCCCAATCCTTGACTGTTTGTACCGCGTTTTGGATTGCCCGCTCGAGTGAGTTCAGTCGCATGACCAGTAGGCGGAGATCAGCGGAGACGCCCCGGCTCTCATTTAATGCGTTTGTAACATCGCTTGCAAGTTTAAGTACAGCAATGAAATCACCGATCGCGAATCCGAAAGACATGACGGCTGAGGTCGATACGGTGTCTAGGTGGGAGTGTTTCGTAGGGTATGGAGAAGCTGTATGAAAAGGCTGGCAAAGATGGAACTGATGAGGATTCACCCCAACCTGTGCGTCAAGATATCATAGTGTGTTACTAGCTCTCCTATAATATTGCATATTGTTGTTGGCACATGTTGGAACTGTTGTGCGCAGGGCTAATTGGTGGCCTCGCTGCGATCCCGAGAACGCCGAGGCAAAGCGTGGGGTGAGGTTAGGCGTTTTCGTATCCAAACTTAGAAGCAAAGTCCGCTACGAACGAGAATAAACAGCAAAAGCAACTTTAGAACTAGGTTAAAGATATTTTGACTATATCGATTTCAAAAGGTGCATAAAACTGATTCCAAAGGTAGTGGGGAAAAATTTGGGATTGTTTCCGGCCATCGAGGGAGTTCTGATCCAAAGTACACTAATATAGCCGTAAGAAACTTAGTGTTACCCCAGTAAGTTTCCAAAGTCACCGACAAAAACAAGCAGCCGTCACAGGATCATCTTCAAATTCACCTTGGTTTCGATATGCGACTGTTTCTCCACAACGACGCTATCACCCCGCACCGACGCCATTTTTCTTATCATGGGGCATGGGCCATATTCTTCAATGTCTGAAATATCTTCACCCCAGTCAGCGCACATTGAACATTCAGCCCCGCGTGACTGAGTGTCGGAGCCTGATAACATCCTGTGCGATACGTTAAGCCTTATTTGCCTTGCTGCCTTGTACAGGTTGGAAGACCGGTCAGATGCTGTCATAATTTTGAAAGCCGCCCGTGGCATAGATGGGCCGTTGCATGTGGCAGATCGTAACTGCAGCGTGGTTAAGGTTGCAGTGGTTGGCATGTGAAATACCGGGGACCGGGTAACCCAACTCTATATAGACGAGCCTTAGATCTTCAGCGATTATCTTACTTTTAATTTCTATACTTCCACATATATTATCACTCGGATCTACGTGTGCAGCCATTGTTGTATATATAGAGCTGACCTCTAGCGGGGCTGGTAGTAAGGGGCACACTTTTCTCATATATAACTCGCGTCTTTCGCCTTCTCTCTTCTCTCTGTATCTAAGTCTATACACTCACACGGTTCTTCCCATATTGCAACAGCCATTGTTAATTTGGGAGGATGATTGTTGACTATATTCAGAATGAAGAGAACTAGTCTTGGCTTCCATACATAGCCGTGTGAGAAGCTATGACCAGCCGTAGGAAGCAGTCACGTACGCAATCAAGGTCTCTACGTTCCATGCATGCATATATGCAACAAACATATACTCCCAATCACAATCTATTGTATACGGTGGGACGTATCGGTCTGGACCTTACACAAATATGTGTATTTACAGAGCCCTATAGATATCTACGCCAGGAAAATACGTTCAGTTTTTGAAGATATCTGGTTAGAAAATATGATGATACTGGACCCAATGTAACGCTGCTAAATGCTAAAGATAGATGATGAGACTTCATATAAATCGCATAATTCAAAATACACCGTAAATATATCATCGCTCTTGGATTGCCTGCTCCAGTGAACACGCTTGGCTAGCCAAAAAGTAGCCGGCTCACTACTTCTTCAAAAATGTACGATTTTCGTGAGCGAGAAATGGTGATCATAATGCCCTCAATGGAAAGCAGATATCTACCAGACTGTGGCTTCGAAACTCTGAAACTACACCACTACTTGCAACCATCCGCTAACCCAAAGCATGTCACATTCCGCAACACAATAAGAAATAATCTGTTGAAGTACTCGGAGGGTGTCAAAAGTCGGGCGCGCCCCATAAAATGTGGAAATTCTACACTTCCACCACAACAATAGAGATAAATTATGAATGAGGGGGGAGTGATAATAGGTCATCAGAGATGATTCTATGAAGTTTTCTCAGAAAAATATTTGCTGTATAGTGAAAGATGCAGATCTTGGCGTTTCTTGTTGTATGGGAGAAAAAAGTCGGGCGCTCTTTTGCCCTGTGTGACCGCGCCCCAAATACCCTTGTACCCGAGTACATTAACCTCATTAATACTCAAACATAGTTGGTCGGTAGCAGCTGCATTACCGCACAATTTTAAATATGGTAACTGAGAAGATTGATTATGTCTATCTAACCCCCAAAGAGCCGTATACGTACGATCTACCATATGCGTACGCATACACACTGTACGCACTTATCTGCGACTCGTCACCCTGAGTCCTCACACAAGTCCGTATCTTCATACAATCCATATCATCATGCAAGCCATATCTTCATACAGCACTGTATGGTAGGTGCGCTTTCCCGTTTCCTCTTCCTTGGTGATGGGGGTGAGGTTGTAAGCATACGTACACTTGAAGATGTATCCTAAATTGTGCTTGGAAATCCATCCAAGGTTGATACTGTAAGTGTGCTAGTGGCTGGAGATATAATGTAAAGATCGATCCAGGTGTCTCAACGGTCCGGGGCGACTATTGTCTTTAGGGGCCCGAAATTGCCGTCCCGTTCCGGTCCTAATTTCAGTGGACTGGTCCGTCCGGGGCAGGTGTCGGTTGCCCTAGGGCCCCTACAGGCACTTGTAGGGGACTGGCAGCTATCGGAAGTAAGCATTTGGTGGTGGTGTAGGTGTTTATGCTAAATGTGAGTGTTGAAATTAGCTGCGGGGGTGCTGTAATGCTGTGAAACAAGTTGCAGTATGCTTTAAAGCGAGCGGGTTGGGTGCTGCAATGCCGGTGGAGGGTGTAAGTACGAAAAAGTGGTATAAAGTAACATCATTTTCACCACTTCCCATTGTTGGCTTTTGTCTGTCATGACATCATAGTGACTACTGGGCCCTGTAGGTATTTAGTCCGAGAATCAATTGCCCTAGTCTCAAACGATCTAGAATTCTCTGCTCCGAAAATTATAGTCCAGTCTCAGGCAGAGTGTTGCCCAGACAAGACAAACTATTAAAATGCCTGGATCGATTATAGACGCGATTTCTAGTGAGAGTGATGGACGTAAGTGGTAGTATAGAGCATTTGCTGTTCCTAAATGTCGCAATATACCCGGCCGAATCTAATTGGTTGATGGAGAGGAGGATAGCTGATAGATAGGTGAATATAGGGCATCCATTCGGTAGCCCTGGGACATGTCAGCAAGTCCATGACAAGCTACAGCTACCGTGTTGTCGTCTCTGAGTTTCATGAGCATTGTGCGACGTAGTTTTTGGAAAGATTTCAAGTTGCCACGATCGTTGCACATGTATTGAGATGCTCCTGAATTGGTGCCTCATATCGTCGGCTTGGGGGTGGTGGCCGCGGTAGGGCATCGTGGGTCAGTCAGAGTGGATCTCGACCTCCGGCAGTGGCAAGTAACGCTATGTGTTGACACGGATACATAGCGTTTAAAGCTCGTCAATTGTCTCGGGTATATTATTCATATAAGCACACGACATGTGTCTTTTTCGATTCTGATTGGCCGTAATTCTGTGGCTGAGTGGCTGATTGTGACAAGTACCTACCACTTAAACTCAGATCCCAAATGACCTGCCCTTTTAATTCCAATGAGTGTTTGGCTCTGAGTACAAAGTGTCCTACACACAAAATGTGGATAAGTACTCTTTCACCTCCCAGTCTTAGATTTATGATATCTCTTATATTGAGTCAGAAATTGTGAATCAACAGCATTTTGGAGCATTTTTTTACAGCTGCACTATGAATATTAGTGATATAGTAAATTGGAGACCAGGAAGTGAAAGAGGATCTGTTTATGCATAGTTCATGTATAGAACACTTTGTGATCAGAGCAAAACTCATGGACTTAAAGGAACTTGAATTGATTGGAGTTACCCAGTGGAAGGCATCTTCCCAGTTGCCAATATGCTTGCTCTAACCACAGAAACAATAGAGACTCACCCGGACTTAGAGAGATATGCTCACTGGGAGCTGGCCAAGAGATAATCTAACAAATTTGAATTCTAGGAGTATGTTAGAGCCATCTGGAAGCATAGGAGCTGCTAAAAATGACAACTCTGGGTTGTCTGGGCTGGAGATCTATCTGGGCGCCTCCAAAGGGCGGCGAAGCCGCCACCGTACCTTGTATATGTACAGAGATCAAAGAGAAAGAGAAAAGGAGAAACTACAGATATAGTAACCAATCACGTAATCTCGGGCAATAGTCTTCTACTATGTTAACACTATGCTATGTTGACTTTGTTTCGTTGCTCTTTAGCGTGATTGTAGTGAATACAGTCAACTTTGGAGTGGCCCTAGAGCTCGCAATAGTGGCACATTCCTACGTCGTTTCCTCCGCTCAGAGTGCCGTTTCCGAAATTGCCGTTTCTGCCGTTTCCACGATCTTGGGCTCGCTTTCGTTTCTCGCATACTTCGGTAGTAAAATTGTCCATGTTACAATATGTGCACCGATACATCTTCTCATGTCCGTTTCGTCCGTCACGTCCGGAGTAAAGGGCTAATCTAGTAAATGTAGCAGCGATTTCAGCAAGAGCCATCTCCTCTTCGTCTAATCGTATAGCATCGATGATTTTTTGAGGAGTAGGAACCGGGATCTGATGCTGGAAGATCTTGGTAATTATTTCGAAGTCTTTTGGTATTGTGATAAATAAGTGAGTGTTGAAAGTTTAGTCGGAGATCTCTTCGAGAGTGCCATCAATTGGCGACGATAGTCGATTAGCCGTGTAAAGTACGTATTCATTGTCTCATGTTTGCTGGGTGGGAGGCACGAAATCAGCGTGTGACCGATGCTTGTTGATGTGTTATCGAGTCGTTTCTTCAGAGTTTCCCACATTTTGTTGAGCTATCTTAGCTTTCTGATGTAGCGTCTCGCAGCTTAGTAGAATAGTCGCACTGCCCTTCCTAGCCCTGATCCTCTAGTCCTTCTGTTTTTGGTATGAATTTGGCTCGACTGGTGCTAGCTATTCCCCGTAACGATGTCGAAAGCGTCCATGGTGCGGAGAATGGGTTCTATTTGGACTTTCCAAGAGGCATAGTTCGTTCGGTTAAGCTTGGTGACTTCTCCGTACTTAGTTCGGGAAATGTTGGAGGACATCGTGAGATCATAGAGATGGTGCTGAGTTCGGTACGTGTATGGGTTAGGGTTACAGAGGCTCTCGGTAGATTTTGAAACGGAGTGTATGGTAAAACAGTTTCAGATGGTAGCAGCCACCAGGCTCATATCCTTTTGAATTTTGCTAGAAGAGCCTGTGCCTTATATACAATGGAGGTCCGGAAATTCCGGTCTCCATTGGTGATCGGAGAGGCAAGTGGAGGGTGGCGGAGTAGCGGGTAGCAAGAGTCAAAATTGGTGTAGGTGTGTACTGACAACTCTCTCGACCTCATTTAAGGCATTTTAGCAACACCTAAAACTACTTCAGCAACCGGTGTTACTTTAGATTGTTGACTATATCAAAAGGACCGTATATATAGTCTCCCAATGCGTGCACACGTATCTACCCCGTATCCTAACACAAGCCATCCCCATAAGACCGTAACTGAGGTTGAGACAGATTTTCCAAGTATATATGCAACAACCGTGTTGCTTAAATAAATCTCAGCCCTAGAGCTTATGGTATTCATACGGGATGATGGTATTCAGCCGTGTCTATATATAGGTATGTACATCCGCTTGAGCACATGGACTACGGTATATTATAAGGCCTTTGTAACATCTTTAGATAGTTCAATCAATCATCACATACAACAAACCACGTTGTATAAGTACGAATCGTGAATCTCAGCCTGTTACGGCTTTGCGTGATGTTATAGATGGAGGCTTGTATAATAATATGGCTTGTATCCGGATCAGGGCTATGCGTCTCATCTCGGAATTATGCATACACGTACGCATATGAAGGCTGTCAGGGATTAGACCGAAGGTTCCAAGCACCCAGAAAACCTCGGGCTTGTACGGTACTTGGCTCTCCAGGGACCTGAGGCTTGGCACAGTTCTGAGCACTTCGGTAACCTCGGGCTTAGCACAATAATCGGCTCTCAGGTTACTTCGCACTTGGGTGGTACTTCGCTCCTGGGGGAATATCGTTCTTACATATATGTCTACCTTATTCTCTCTTTGTATGATAGAAAACATCCTTATTCGTTCTGATTCCTGTCAACAAAGACTGTACATATATAACCCTTTGCCGCCTCGATAGATAGACAATCAATTAGTCAATTAACAAACCATGTTGCAGGTATGGAGGGCAACACCGCGCGGATAGATAATGGTACAGAGAGAAGCGAAGCAGAAAGACTCAAGATATATACGGCAAACACCTCCCTCGGTACCGTGAGATTATGTGAAGTCTGTAACACGTCTCAGATCTTGTATGTGTAGCAAACTGTGTTGCTATAAAGCTCTGGAAAGAGGTCACCAATATAATAAGTCACCGAGTGGACTCATACACATAGACTCATACACGTAGACTCATACACAATTTGATCACTCGCCTCTCGCCGTTTCGAGCCTATTATTATATGACCTGAAAAGAAGTCGCCGATACACTGAGGTCGCCGAATTGACTCACGAGCTACAGTCGTAGACTCATACACGAGTTTTCACTCGCCACTGGTATTTGCTGTTGAGATCAATCGAGTACGAATAGAGATATTGAATTGACTATCGTACAAAAGTGATTGTCTAAAGAGCAAAGAGAGAGAAAGACAGGCAAATATATATGGGAAAGAAGCGGGCATACTCGGCGAAGCCGAGTATCACATCCGGAGACTGATGCCGAGCATCACTGCCGGGGCTAGACCTACTCCTCGGCATGGGGGCCGCAAGCCACCGGCCTCGTGCCCGCAGCCTTAGGCCGAACGCCACACAAGCCATCGGGCCAAATCCCGTGCCAACATTTGCAATCGTGAGCTTCCATGGATTTCTATAGCGTTCCAGGCTCTCATGTATATAAAGACAGAGCTTCTCCCTTAGATAGTTGAATAGACTTCGTGCGCTTTACATCCGTAACAGAGCTGTTAAAAATAGAGATAGAGAAGCTTGATTGTATACTATCTAAGAAGGCCACAAGGCCGGATATATAGTCATATGAGTGCGAATGTGTACGTACGCATATATGTGTAGATACGGCTGAATACCATTAGCCCAGCAGCAATCTCAGGATATATGATGGGGCATCATCTCCGGCCATACAGAGGATGTGATCTCACACCTGTACTTGCAGGCAGATTTCGATGGCTGTCAGCATCGGGCAGATGGTTGTCATACGAAGGCTGAGCTGACTGAAGGGCCCTGGCGGATGTTGCCGGTGCTGGGGTGTGAACGATTGCGGCCGGCAAGAACGAAGTCCGGCAGGCTAGCGAAAATTCCGATTGACTAGCAGGGGATAGTACGGCATCCTCTGATCCGATCAGCATTTCCCACACTGTTCCACTTCGCATCCATGGGCGAATAGAAGTGGCTCGTTTTTCACATCGCCCTGAGACCATCCAGCTTGAAGCTCGGTTTTTACAAGGCTGTAAGGATCTGTGGGGTTGTAGTCCTGAAACTCGAAGCCCTAGGGCTGAAGCAAGCGTGAATCTTCAGCCCGGAAAAATTGCAGTCCGGGATGGGGCATAACACTGCCCGGACGGGACGGACAGCTGCGAACCCTGTAGCCGAGGTTCTCTGTATATATGCCAACTCTTTCTCCTTCTCTCTTTCTCTATGTCAAGAATCTATACAGTTCTCCCCTTCCATATCGCAACAAATCATGTGCATATATGGATCGCCTCCACTATACGGCCTATGGGTTTCAGCTGGGCTGATCGGGATCATGATCTCACGATGATGATGGTCGTTCTAGACTCAGCTGGAGATGCTAGCTGAGTGCGCATGCATGAGTACAAGGCATACTCTGAACACCGTATATAGGATCACACAAACTCCCGTAGTTTAGAATACACAAGCTTCTTTAGCAATCAGTATTTCAACAAATCGTGTTACGATATGGAAGTTGGGGAGAACCGTGTGCGTATATTCTACAAGTTACGGTGGCGCCCTTTGGAGGCGCCCAGATAGATCGTCTCCAGCTCGACTCCCAGGTATACCTCACCCCTGGTTTCCAAGTACACTCGACTCCAACCCCTACAGTATACTTGCTGTGCAGGTCCCAAGCCCACAAGTGTATCTCTCCAAGTCTCTGTGAGTTTGTACCATTTCTATGACCAGAGCAAATATTGTCAGGTGACAAGATGCTTTCTGCTCAGCTATTTGAATCAATTGAAGTCCAATTAAGTCCCCAAGTTTTGCTCTGATCACAACATGTTCTATGGATGAAACATCCATAAATAGGTCCTATTTCACTTTCTAGTTGCCAATTTACTCTATTGCAAATTTTCCTTGTACTACTGAACAAAAACATTCCAATAAAGGTATTAATCCACAACCACTCACCCAATATTAAAGATATCACGAATCTGAACCTGGGATGTGAAAGCAAGTATAGTTATAAACATTGTGTGTATATGACACTTTGTTGTCAGAGTCCAACTTGCAGACTTAAATTAATGGGACATTCTTGATCTGAGTTCATGTGGTTTATACTTGCCACTATCAGCCACTCAGCCACAGAATTCAGACCAATAAGAATCGAAAAAGACATGTGCCGTCTCCTTATATGCATAATGGTACAGAGAAGAGAGAAGGAGAAAGACTCCAGATATATACAGGAGGCATCGGCCCCTGCAGCAGCACCGTGTATCAGACCTGTAAAATGTCTCCGGTACAAGTACACCTGTAACAAATCGATTCGAATCAGCCTCGAGTGATATCAAATGACCGGTTATGCTTGGCACTTAATCTGATAAATTAACTTTCCGATTCAGTTTGTATCCTGACCTGGTACTGTATACCTGGCTGTGTATCTGCCACTGTATATATATCTGCCATGGTATATCCAAGTCTGCCACTGTGTCTGCTGTGTTATATATCTGCTACTGTATTTTCCGCTATGTATCTGCTGCTGTTTATCCCACGCTGGTATCTGCCGCTGTGTATCCGCCGCTGTGCATACGCCACTGTGTATACGCCGCTGTGTATACGCCGCTGTGTATACGCCGCTGAGTATACGCCGCTGTGGATCTGCTGCTGGGGATCTGCCACTGTATCCAGTGTTCTCAGCCATCCCATCCGTCCGGGATTACGTAGGACGGAGACGGCACCGTCCGTCCGAGTCAGGACGGGGACGGACGGATAGGACGGCTGGAAACTGAGCATTCACCGTCCCCAGCCGTCAACTGTCGACATCCATGGATCTTTCTCAGTGTACATAATACTCATATAAAACTCATTACAATTATCCTGACCTTGAAGCAAGGTCCTTTAGCAAGGGTTCTATCTATCTATACAATGTCGGATTCCGTTGATCAAGGCTTGCTGTATCCACGATTTCAGGCATTCAGATGCTTGTATCACATCATCTGCCAAGCGGTTGCGTAGGTCACTGATGAGTAACTTTGCACTGTGTAATATACGTTCTGGTTCATCAGACATGGCAGGAATACTCATTAACTCTACTATGCATAGATACATCCATTTATAATTCTGACCACGCGCTCTCAGGACTAAATTGCTAATCATATAAGTATATCCTGTAACCGCCCAATAACGGCCGGGGATGGTGGATGACTGCCGATGACGGTGTTTTCACCATCCCCGGCAGACAACGGGCGTCCAGCCGTCATTTATATGCTAGGATGAGACGGACGGATTTTGCGGCGTCCCGTCCGTCCCAGTAAGCACTCGGACGGCACTGCCGTCCCTGGCCGTCGGACGGGACGGTTGGGAACACTGACTGTATCTGCTACTGTATTTTAGCCACTGTGTCTGCTGTGTTGTATATCAACTGCTATATCTGCTGCTATATATCTACCACTGTTTCTGCCGCTGTCTATCCACCGCTATGTCTCTGCCCCTATGTATCCACCCCTGTGAATGTATATCTTGATCCGGTACTATGTATCTGGCATTGTATCCGCCCCTGTGTATCTACCACTGTATATATATCTGCCACTGTATATCCGCCACTGTGTCTGCAGTATTGTTGACAGCGATCGAGTACAAAGAGAGAGATTGAATTATCTATTGTACAAAAGTGATTGTCTACCAAACTATCTAATGGTAGAATCCATGCCTTTATATACCTAAGAAATCTGAGGTTCGCTGGAGATGGTAGAGTGGCGCTGGCAGTGGCGAATGGTCGGTGGCAAGTGAAAATTTGTGAATGAGTCTACACAAATGACTCAGTGCATTAGCAAGCACTCTCCAATCCTTTCTAGCAGCTTCGATGGCCTTCTAACTACTTGTAGGTCTTCGGGCTAAATCCTGAGTCAACATGTGGATATCCACCACTGTATCCGCCACTGTATCTGCCACTGTGTATACGCCACACACGCCACACGGCAAGTTCACCCGACCAATGAGAATGCTCCGAGCGGACAAACCAACCATATAACTATTAGATGACAAGGCCACATTGGTTGCTCCACCATCAGGCGGACTCGGGCGTGGGGTTGAGCGGATTTCCAATATTTGTTTGAATACTACTCGTTGACTATCTGTTTGGGCAATGCCCGTGTTGCTCTTTTGTCGGGGGAATTCGGAAGGGGAGGGAACCAGCGTTCCTAAGCGGCCCGCAGGTTTTTTGGCGGCCTGCAGATCAGAACAGCTTAGCTACAAAATCTGAGACCTAGCTTGGCGCTAGCTAGGCCCACATCAGAAAAACGTAGTGGCCGGCCAGGCTGTCACAGCCCCAGATCTGGCCGGCCTGGTCTGTCCGCTTAAGTACACTAGAACGGGTAAGCGAGACCGCCATAGTCTAGATTGGGTGAATACAGTATTATTAAACAAAACACCCTCAGTAGATAATTTCGTTTAGCCTAGTACCTTGTAATGATGAACCTTACCCCATAGTTCCCATTTCCCATCAGTACCAACCAGTCTGCATGTACCTTCTCTATGAAACTATTAGACACTCCGTATCAATGTGCGAATTTTTACCACTTCTCCCGGTGTTTGGTTACTGTCTGAGGCATGGCCACTCATCATAGACGGCAGAGTTCGGGTATCACTATTGCTAGTTTACCCAAGGATTGTGCCCCAAGCCTATTCAAACCAAGCGGAATGTAAAGAGTCATATTTACGGATGGGATAGAAGCATGGATGAGTAATTTGTACAATTTCCCCTACCACCACATAAAGAAGTCAGTGAGAGGCACCCGGAAAGTAAACAACTAGTGTACTTATCTGGTAACTTCGTGTGAGGGCCGAAACTCTATCAGGCTGAGTTAACAATGATGCCAGTAGTCCGGACGGTCTTGGTCTGAGGTAGGACTCAGTGCAATAAGGTACACAAGAAGGGTCGCACTGCACTGCACCAGTGATATTGATTGCCGCTCTGCACCAATGTGGTGCAGACCAGTCTATTGCTAAAAACTGAAGTGAGGCTATTCCAAGTGACCTAACTTACAAGCTGTTCTGTCAGACTGTTGTCCCGAACAATTACGGACACTCAATTGTCTAAATGCAAGATGCCACGTAGTTAAATGTAGAATTTATACGCTATCGATCACACTTAACCCTAACCTTGCAGTACGTGATGACATACCATAAAATAAGTGAAGCTGACACCGAAAATGTCCTCTTTACCATCAGACAACACAGGAATGAGATATAGTTCGTCATTGATCTCCTTCTCCATAGAAATCGTTCTCCTTAGACACCATTCCTTTCGGTCCGAGGTATTGCTGGCAGTCCGCACCAGTCCAGACTCCCTAAAATTGTGCACTGGACTGATCCCAGTGCAAAATTTGGGTGCACCGGGCTGCACCGGACAAGGACCGTACCGGGCTGGATGGTTTCGTAGCTGGGCCGCTGGCAAACATTGTTGGTATAAATAGTATCGCGTTTCAAAATTCATCATCGATCAACACAACCATGACTTCTTTGCAAGATAAATAATTTACAATTGAGATGTGTTGTTTCTATTTTACTTATACTTCATTAACTCTATCTAGAATATGACAGTGCTTGCAGGCTCTGCCCCTCCGGATGGCTGGCAGTTTAGGCGGGGGAGCTCCCGTCTTTCTACCCTTCCTCCCCTGTAACAAATAAGAGCAAAATAAATGACAACACACAAAAGAAAAGAAAGAAAATCCTAAATACACTCTTCTCCGCAGTGTGGGATTCCCAACCTAGCCATCACAGCGTGATCGCACTTCTTCAAGGAAAACAACTCTGATGTTTGCACGTGCCTACATCTTCCCACTTCCAACCAGTTCCGCATTCGACTGCTTTCCGCTGCTCCCGCTGCTCGCTCTGCCATCGCTGGCGGTGGTGGAACATGTACTCTCCCATCTGAGTGCCTTCCCGCACCACCAGCATCTCGCAGTCCGAAACGCTTGAGATGTGACAAAGTCCTAGTTGGAGCATGTCCGCAATTTAATTGGTAGTGGTCACCAGGGACTTTTGCTTTTCATCAGGGTCGACCCCCGACTTGCAGCCTTCCGAGCCACAGTGTTCCTAAGCGGCACGTCCAGAATCCAAAATCCGGGCTGTCTTGCACATAGTTGAAAGCAAATCCAATGATTCCACCAGTCCGGACGTTCCTGGTCTGCGATAGGGCTCGATCTGGGATCGGTCCAGTCTAAACTAGTCTAAATTAGACTATAACATAATCTTTTATAGTACTAGTCCAGTTTAAGGTAGGGCTCAAGCCGGGATCGGTCCGGTCCGGATTGGTCTACCCCGTATTATTGGAATCATTGAACCGATCTGGTTGTTGGGATGCAGCAATGGCAGAGCTACGATAGTTGTGTCGGATATGATGCATGTTTTGTACTTGGGAGGCTTTCTTAGTGTAAGCAGCAGACGGTGTCGATATGTCTTTCAAACAATGTATGTTGTTATCCTTTGTTCTATTCCACCGACAAACCGGCAAATAAAACCTGCTGGCCGGCTGGAACAGCCTGCAAGCCCGGCCCAGCCCTCATTTCAAAGCCGCCGCTAAGGCTTGCCAGGCCGGGCCAGTGCAAAGCCTGGCCGGACTGGCCGCTTAGGAACACTGTCTACTATATCCTAAACAGCTAGTGAAACAGCAGCCTAGATTACGATCTGAGGATTTCGTTGAGCAGTATAAATATACGCACAGGAAATAACGTTTAGTCGACGAAGTCCGAGTTGCAAGGGCCCGCCTAGAGTGGGACTGTAGTACAAAATCAGAGGTCAGCAACCGGTAGACCTGGCTGTGTAAATTGTAATTTTCATTGCAGACGAGGCTGTTCTCCAATACAATAATTCACTTTTGTGCGTAAATCTGTCTACCAAGAAACACCAAAGACATGCCAACCTAAAAAAAAGGACAAAACATGAAAACCTGCATTCGCCGAAAATCAAATAACAAAGGCAGTCAAACGCAGCAAACACTCAGCGTTCCGCCGTCGGTAACCCATCAAAGAAGCGTCTAATAATCCCTTTTATCATTCCCACAATACCCACATCCCTGTCTTGTCCAACACATCGTTCACCACCAGCATCCGACTTTGATCTCTCATCATCCTGGCCAGAATTTGAGCCTTCAATGTCGGTTCCCTGAACCTCGGAATCACAATCAATTCCTTCAATACTGGAATCCAAACTATCGCTCGTTAACTTGCTTCCATGCTCCGCCTCTGCAGTGACCTCCAAAGGCTCATATTCTTCTGCCGAATTATCCCATTGTAGAATCTTGTTGGTGAGACATGAGTCATCGTACTCCTTCACCTCCTCCTGGATCGCTGCCGGCGCGCTTTTGTTGCGCCAAACGCTGAAGAAGTCCTTACCCTCACCACCCCATATTTCCTCCTCATCAATATCAACATAATCGGGGTTGTCTGGATAAAATCTAGCGGTCTTCTTGGTAATGATTCCGTTCCAAATATTGTCGTATGAAGGCACTATGGCTTGACCAACTTGTGTCGTGCTGGCGGAAGCCAAGTGTCTCTCAATATCTTTCATATAGAGACTAAGGTAACCAAGCATCCCAACGTCCTCCAACATCAACGGGGCGGGAGAATATCGGTGCCACTATAAAACTGTTAGTAGAAAGTACAAGATAGTGAATAGAATCGAACCTCTTCTTCCTTGGCTATTGTATGAGTGTGCATGTGCACTGCCAGCCATGCCGGGCGGCTATTTTTCCAATTTTGAAACGCAAGACGGATGGTTCCGAAAGCAGGATATGATGCAGGATCCCAGCCGTTAGCGGGAATGGGGATATGGTGAAGCTTGACGACGTCACTTGCTTTCTCCATCCAGTCAAGCGCGTTCCAGGATCCCTCCCATCCTTTAGGACGACAAGAGTACGAGACAATAGGATAGAAGCCGATGCGAACACTACCATCGAGTTCGCGAAACGCAGCGCCGACCAGTACGTAATGGAAGGTGGTGCCTCTACGACCCCTATATGTGGCTCTGCGTCCTGTTGATACCTGTGGATGGTAGGAAGTGGCGACCGACGACGCGATAACAGATCGCGGACCGTGGCAAAAATCAAGGTTAGCCATCTCGTACCGAAGTCGAATCAATTCGCCAGGTTGAGGGAGGGGGATCCGATCGTCTTCCGATGTAAGAGTAACCCACGCTGACCCAGTGTGCGAGGCCATGGAAGATTGGGTGTTAGCGGGGCTGCTCATGTTTGCATTGAGGAAGGTTGTGGGCCTATCCGCGCTATAGATATAAAACTTTCTAAGCCGGGTAACTAAGCACGAATAACACGTAATACCCCTAATCTGATGATGAATTATCAATATAAAAGCTTACATTATGTGCACGAGCCCGATCCAAACACACCCGATCCCTAGATCTAGAATTAAATGTATCTCTTTTGAAGTTCACAACATGGCCGCAGGTGCATGGCAAGCATCAAACAATAATGATAGCTTACTCAATTTCTCTGCCATTTTACGGTGGGGCGCTTAGACCAAGTAGGGAGTGATTCACCTCATGAACCCCGGAATGCCAACAAGTTTGTGTATACCTCAAAGCGATAGAGAGGAGGTATGAAAAAGATCATCCTTGGAAAGACCCATCCGTCCTCACCCGATAACCACAACACCATGACACAAACCACCATACAGATATTAGCATATCCGTAAGATTGCAGGGGTCAGCACCCGGTTGGCGCACAACAAACGATATGAATCTCCCGAGAAAAAATGGATGTTTCTGCTGGCGATTGGCTAAATGTCGAAGTGAAATAATGGGTAAGTATCATGTTGGCACAAAACAGTTCCCAGTTATAGATAGACATTGCAAGATCATCGCTGACCTTGCAGGAAAACTGGTAGCCAATTGCGAGCCTTAAGTAACGGCTACCTATGCACAGCCGATGTGCGCGAACGGCCGCATGCGCACCGCTTGTTTGTTTTAATGCTTGTTGAAGCATACAGCAACCTACGAGTACAAAAGCTCAGCAATTGAGTATCAGCCGACAATTGACGAAACTACTTCCAAAACGTAATTTACAAATTACGCTGATATGTCGCGTGATCAACTATATCGAAATAATTACATATTAATTCCTTGCGTGCAGGCCTGCAGGCTACGTGGGTTGGCTGCGACTTGGTATGTTACCATGTCAGTGTAGCTACTTAAACGGGAAACTGCAGGTGTATCCTACCCACCCACTCTATCGTTTCATGCCCTATAAAAAAAATAAAAAATTTCGTAGTGGTGTTGAGTATACGTTGGCAGTGGGAGGCTGCTGCAATTAGAGATGCTTGCCTGAGGTTGTGAATTCCTGACCGGCGACGTTCGAACTTTTCGGTTCAAGGAAGATAAGTTCGTACACATCATATCCCGGAAGTCAGTTGTGCTGTGCGACCAGGGGTATTGGCTGGGGAGGGAAGAGGCTGAAACAACATCTATTTGCTGCGAATCTACACTTTCTTCCCACACTTTACCCAGTTCAGTACGTGGCACTCTAATAATTGCCCATCGGTGGAGGTTTCTTTTAGATATAGGACTCTCATCCTTCTATTCCATGACGTGAGTAGGTAGTTTCCAGAGGGCGACATGCACTTCGCAAACACCCAGCGTTGGCTGCGTCCATTACGTGCTCTAATTCCCAAAGAGTTAGGAATATCACGGAAGGAGGTGAATATGGGCTATCTACTCTGCAGGGATAAGGACGCATGACCAAAACCACATCACTAGTAAAAGCTAAAAGTAGATTGCATATTCCTCCAGGCACATGCGGCGGGATATTAGCTTGCAGTTGTCTCACCACTCAACTCTATTGCTGCGATCTTAATTCACCCCACAATGACCGACAATACCTCCACGCTTCCTTCCATCGATCGGATCGTTGCAAATAATGTTCCTTGCAATATCGTCACCATTCTGCAAATGATTGCGTGCTAATCTGCTTATGTTAGTTAACGCACACCGTGATCGAGATTTAGGTGGCAGATCTCAGATATAAGATAAGTTGAAAACGGATACGGACAATCTCGCATAGAGCAGGTGATCGCCGGTAGGGTTAGGGTTAACTTTGCAACTTACATTTCAAGATTCTATAACCCGTCTGCTCATTGTCAATCTATCATTCGTAGCAAACATCCCCCTAACCTCGGCGAATCTAATCAATGGGTGGTTTGTCCCTATCTCGTTATCTAGTGACTGAATGGCTATCGTGACACAGAGGGTTCGAATCCTCAAAGGGCGCAAAATGGCATGTCAGATTAACGTCCATTTGCCATCTCCATTTTCTCAGGCGAAACTACTCGAGTAGTTACCTTGGCCACATCCGAAGCATCACCGCTTTAGAGGGAGCTGAAGCGTGCACAGTCAAAGGGCTCTTAACTAGTGTTTATGAATTCCATCTAATGCTGATCATGATTCGCAAATTCCCAGTCCAGCACATACAGCACATTCAGCTTTAGCTTGGACAGTGTTGGTACCGACTCAAAGCCAAACTGCTCAGAAGCAGGTTTTTAAATATAAACTGAGGTGGAAATGGTCCGGGGTAATTTAATGTCATCATCAGGCCTCACTCGCAAAAAAATGTTACCTGTTTGTTGAAATTGTGATGCTAGAGAAGCTTGATTATTCTATCTAAGAGGGCCACAAGGACAATATATATGAGAGTACAAGTATGGCTGAATGCCATCAGCCCATATCAGAGTCCACAGTCATTTCTGGCATACAGGACATCACTGTCTCCAGCCATACATGACATCACCGTCTCCGGCCATATGAGACACGTCCGCTCTGGCCATACAAGACATCTCTGCTCTGGCCATACAAGACAACTGCTCTCTGGACATTCAAGGCTCATCTCCGACTGAGACCTGGATATGTAACACTCCCCCCTCATGCTGCGCTCCATGGAGCAAGAAAACAAACAACAAATGAAGCCCATAATAGCCTTCTTAGAACCCTGTGTGGCAAGTGAACAGGGTAAGAATACCACCGTAGCATAAGGATGGCCATCCATATACACAAAGAATTCCGTATTGTCACAGCCTCCAATTGACATCCAATTACCATAAACCCATTGCTTTTGTAAACTTCGTATGCTTATCTTTAGTAAGTGCTTTCATGAGTATATCTGCAACATTTTCGTCTGTGTGTACATCGGAGTAGTGGACTATTCGTTGTTGTGGCAGATCTTGACTGTGGTGAGAGCAAATGTCAATGTGCTTCACTCGAGCTTTGATGATTCCTGTGGTGATTAGAGTAAGTGCACCCAGGTTGTCACAGTTGATTGGCATCGGTGGTGAGTCTTTGTCGTGAATGTCATTCTGCAATTCAACTAACCATTTCACTTCCCTAGAGTCCTCTGAGCATTCGATGAACTCAGCCTCCAAAGTTGACATGGCGATGAGACTTTGTTTTCGAGACTGCCACGAGATAGCTGTATTGCTGGCGAGAACCACATGGCCTCCCTGAGATTTGCGGTCAGCACTGGCATTAGCGGAATCGGAATATAAGTACCCTACGAGACTATTGCCACTGTCAATGCCATTGTGGTTGATGTGTAGGCGAATATTGGCCGCAGATTTGAGATACTGAAGGACGCTCTTAGCAGCAGTTATATGGCTGGTGAATGGCCGCGAATTGTAACGAGATAGAGCAGTGACCGCATATGAGATATCGGGCCGAGTTGCAAGTGCTGCGTACATTAGTGATCCCATGACTGCCTGATAGTCTGTGATATTATCCAACTCCTTCTCCCCCCGATCCTCGGCCGAGTCTCGCTTCACATTGGGGTCGATGGGCATCGAGACACCGTGTGTATGCTCCATGCCAAATCGTCTGAGGAGTGTGGTGATATAGGCTTTCTGACTGAGGCTGATCCAGGTACCAGCACATTGTATCTCGATGCCGAGCGATTGGCGCACCAGTCCGAGCGTTGTGAACATGTAGTTCTTCTTCAGTTTCGCTTTGACTTCGATTGTGGCATTGGAAGCAGCCTCCCGGTACGTCATCGACAGATGCTTGACATCCAGAAGTATCAGAATACCGTCGTTGCGGAGATAGAGATTCGGATTGGCCGAGGATTGTGTTAACCCAAGAGAGAGTTGAAAGGTATTGATATCGTCATGCCATTACGGCGAAGCTTGATTAGAATCATACAGAGCATTTCGGAGTCTGACGATGATTTTGGGGGCGTTTAGACCTTCTGGCCTTCGTTCTGGTAGAGGCATATAGATGTCGTTATCTTCAATTTCGGGATTTAGGAAGTCGGTAACTACCTGCAAGTGTTCCATATTCCATCCACAACTCCCGATGAGAGAGATGAGATACTGAAACGGAGTTAGCTTGCCAACACGGGCATCAGTTTGACATCAATCTGTCTGCTCGTAACCCTTTATGACTCGCCGTGCTTTGTACCGTGTGGACCCATCAGGATTGTGTTTGGTCTTATATACCCACTTAGAACCAATTGGCTTAACTTGCAGTCGCGATGCTTCCCAAGAGTTTAGAGCAGAGAAGGTGTTATTGAGTAGAATCGATGTGCTTTCTTCCTCCATGGCTCTTTTCCAGTAATCTCATTGAGGGCTTTCGATAGCTTCCGCGTAGGTGAAATGATCTGCTGCGGATGCCGTTAACGCCTCTGCAGAGGTGTTACCTTGACATCTTGTGACACGACTCCTTGACAGCAGAGCTGGAGCTACAGCTGCAGCTGCAGGTGGTATCTGGCTGCAATTCTAGATTGCTGCAGCCGAGCACAGGGCAGGCTGGTCCTGTCTACGGAGACCCCGGCAGTGGACAATGATTTCTGCGTCTGTTGCCGAACGCTGGGCCGTCTGATCCTCTCCACCAAGGCGCCGGCTGTGGGCATTTTCTGCTTCTTTGACCGGAGCTTCATGCATGTGAGATGTGGATCACTTACCTGACTGTGTAGATTGACTGTCTTGTCATCTGACAGGCTCATGTCCGGTATCTGTTTCCTTGATATATTCCTCGTCTTCTGATAGTCCAAACATATTCCTATCAACTCTCATTACATTCATCAATGCATGACTTGTGTGCATTTCTCGCTTCGTCGAAGATGCCTTCTAATTGGGCTTTCACCTTCTGCAACTTGGGATCCCATATCCTCAAAAACAGTTTTGAGTAGTGTGTGTAGCCTACCATGATGGAGGGTTTTGATCCCGGGCAGAATGGGCCTCGGTGTTGGACTTCAGAGATGAGTCTGCTGGCATAACATCCAAATCGGCGTAGATTGTGGAGAGAAGCTTGATACTATATCTTGTCACCGTCGGCATCGTACGTAGGTTCTCCAAATCCATGTGGCATCTAGTATGGTGTTTCATATGGTGCTTAATAGCCATCGCGGTCAGTTCTTTTCAGACCTTCATTTGGTGATCGCTGATGGAGATAGACTGCGGTGTTAACAACTTCTCCCTACATCTGAACTGGAGCCTGGGAGTCAATCATCATTGCCCGGGCCGTTTCAGTGATTGTACAGATCATGTGTTTGGCAACACAATTCATATGATGAGCGTATTGAGGCCATGTCTCGTATGTTGTACTGCGGGCCGCCAGGACATATCGGAAGGATCAATTGTAGTATTCTCCACGTCCATTATCCCACCGGAATCGTTTTATCTCGTATCCCGTTGAGTCTACTCAGACCTCAAATGACTGGTAGGTGGAAGTGCAGGTCACGGCTTGCTTATGTGGGAGCCGCCATACAGATGTGTATCTCGTGTAGTCATCGATGAATAGTATATAATATCGAGTGTCCCCGAAGGTTGGTGTAGGGAAGGGTCCGCACTCATCCGAATGTACAAGTTCAACGGGCTTTGTAGTGACCTTGACTTGTACTTCAATTAACATTTGCGTGTGCTTGGCCTGAATGCAGACTGTGCACGTAGAATAATCTTGTGTATATCCCTCGACTACAGTATTTATGTCCGTAGGATTCATATGAGCTAGTCGTCGGTGCCATAGTCTGGACTCTGGGAGTGTGAGAGATTTGTGAGTGGATCTAGTTACGGCAGTAGAAGGTGCATTTAGAACGGAGGAAGCAAGTGGACTTGTAGATGCAATCATAGGTGACTCTGAAGACTCTATTGTAGCTTTGTTGATTATTAGTCTTGGAAGGGAGCTGTCTCTCTTTCTCTTGCTCCTGCTCTCAGTAGTCATAGATACGAGTGCCATTATGGGGAGAATGATATATATGACATTGACTTGGTTTCCTGTGAGAGTATAAGAAGATGGCGAAGTTATGGAGCATTTTCTGTTCCGAAATATAGTGGTACGCCTGCCCAAATCCAATTGGTTCATCGATAGAAGGAAAAGTCAAAAAGTAGGAGTATAGAGGCCTTCGACTTGATAGCCCAGTATGAGGTTGACGAAGTCATAATGTGTGGTGGTGACTGAATTGTCGTCTCCGAGTTCGATTACTATAGGAAGTGAAAAGTTTTTCAATCTTGACAAGCTGCTGCGGTCATTCGTCATTGTGTGTATTGCTCTGGAATCAATGACCAACTTCAGAGTCACGGCGGCAAGAGCACAATCAGTTAGTCAAATGCGCTGGCAGTCTCTGGTCATAGCGAGGGCTGCTGTAGCAGTGGCTTTCTTCACTTTCCACCACTCCATTATACGTTTGTAGGTGATGCAATCGACTCTGACGTGGCCTGAGAGCACGCACTGGAAGCAAATGTACTCATCATTTCGGTTGTTTCCTCCCTCCTGCATGCGTTTGCGCTTTCTGCATGCATCTGTAGTATGGGATTCAATTGTGTAATAGGTACACTTACTTTCGTGGCTGTCTCTAGATCCACCATTTCCACCGGGTTAACTAGGTCCACCGCGTCCACCGCGTCTACAATGCCCACGCCCACAGCCTCGACCATGGTAGCCGGCACATTGCAAGACCGCGACGCCCACCCTGGATGCATCTCCCAGTTCTTTCATATGGCTGGCAGTAGTGTCCAATTCGCAGAGATCATGCATGGCTTCTTCGGACGTAGGTAAGGGCCTTTCATGCTTTATGACCATTTTTATCATAGCATACTTTGATGGCAGTGATGTAAATATTTGGGTGTGGAAATCTCGATCGTTGATAGCATTGTCCGCATGGTCTAGTTTTATTCGGTAGGTACTGCACTTGCTAAAGTATGTTTTAAGTGGTTCGTCCTCTTTAGATCGGGAAGTATGGAACTGGCAAAGGATGTCCTGCCTGCCAAGATAAGATCCGGTGGTGTCCAGGCTGGTCTGTAACATATTCGACATTTGGAAAGGGTTCTTCATTCCCTTGCCGATACGCTGTACATCGGGGGAACAGGAAAGTCTGATCATAGATGTGGCTTTGGCATCCTAACCTTTCCAATCATCATAGTTGTCATCGTGTTAGAAATCAATAGGCTTCAGTTGCGGGTCGTCTCAGGTGACGATTCCATTTGCTCACTTGGCTGCCAGGATGGGTATCATATGTTCTTTCCATTCGTAGTAGTTGATATGAGAGCTGAGGAATGTCGCCGCACCTGGTCTTGTTAATGGTGAGTTCGCAGGAATACATCCTGAGAATGTGGTGTTGAGTTTTAATCTTGTTTATGCGGGTGTTGCTGCGGTGACGAGGTTTAGGGTTTTGAGGCTTTTTTTGACAGATCGTGAAAGAGATCGTAGGAAAGATTGTGAGATATTAAGATAGTAGCGATAGCTGGGCTCATAACCTGGCGAAATAGTGCTGATAGAGAAGCTTTATCATTCTATCTAAGAGGGCCACAAGGACAATATATATGAGAGTGCAAGTACGGCTGAATGCCATCAGCCCATATCAGAGTCAACCGTCACCTCCGGCATACAGGACATCACCGTCTCTGGCCATACAAGACATCACCGTCTCCGGCCATATGAGACACGTCCGCTCCAGCCATTCAAGACATCTCCGCTCCGGCCATACAAGTCATCTCCGCTCTGGACATACGAGGCTCATCTCCAACTGTGACCTGTATATGTCACACTGTTGTTCAAAGTTGAGATAGTAGAGATGATAGAGCAGCTTGATTGTATATTATCTAGGAGGGCAACAAGGCCATATATATGTGGTAGTCCAAGCATGAAAGCGTACGTACTCATCTATGCATAGATCCGGCTGAATGCCATCAGCCCGACAGCAATCTCCGGTGATACGAGGCTCATCTCCGGTCATACGAAGGCTGAGATATATTTGTGCAATACTTGTGTTGCATGTATATGGAGCTCACCGGTAGCGGGGCTAGTAGTGGGGCACACTTCTCTCATATATAAGTCGCGTCTTTCTGGTTCTCTCTTCTCTCGGTATCTAAGACTATACACGCACACGGTTCTTTCTATATCGCAACACTTTGGATGGTTGATTGACATAATTTTACCTTTAACTATGAGGTCTGCTGACCTATATATACTGCAGTCCCGTATACTATTTATTCGTGATGTGCCTCGCAAGCCTGTATCACCGAGGCTTCGACCGATCGCGAGTTCCATTAGCCCGTATTCTATTAGCTCGTACTTTGCCAACAGGTACATGCAACAACAAATTCTCATATCAGACTCTCTAGGCTGAGCTAGATCATACCAACATCGGCAGCTCACTTACAGACAAGCCTTTTCCTTTAGCCTCTACTGGTCAGTCCCGTCCCACTCTCTGGTTCGCCACGGTCGGGCACCGTTAGCTTCACGTGAAATCCGGGATCCGGCGAAAGATTGTGCGAGTAGGGTAGTTCAACGGTGGGGAATTTGCTTGAATCCGAATCGTAACCTGAGCTGTTAAATATATGGATCGTCATCCTTTGTAAGCCTTATTGGCTTCAGCTGGGCTAATAGAAACCATAGTATCATCAGGGCTGACAGTCATTCGGGACACAGCTGGGTATGACAGATGAGTGCACATGCTTGCATACAAGGCTAACTGAATGCTGCATATATGAGCATACATGCTCCCATATAGCTAGATTCTATTAAAAATTATCACAAGTTTCAACAAGGGCGTTGTTATAAGGCCTAGAACGAGATCTAGAGAGATGTCTCAAAGCCGCTGGCGCACCTTTACATCATTTCTCACTCTTTGGCACCCGCCACTCTCTTATTTCACGTGTACCTTCATCGTAAGTCTCTGGTCTGTTTGGTGGATCGTGATACTCAGCTCCGTTTGCTGGCTCGTAAGCAGTTGGTGTTTCGTATGAGGATATGCAAGTCTGTATCAGGATCAAGGAGAGCAACTCATATAAGTACAAACTGATATGCAGACGGATATGGATATGGGAGTCGAGTCTGTATATATACAGGCCTTCTGGCCTCGAGAGATCAGTCAATCAATAAGTCTTTCTAGTATTCAAAGTAACATCTCCGCCGTTCACTACTCACCACATTGGTATGCCTCCGACGGACCTCTGGTTCTCACTGTATATAAGATATGGATTACACTGTTAGTTTGATTAAGAGACACCATCGATTTCTTATAATTCAACAAGCACTGCTGCTTATATAGATCGTCTGTCTTCATCAAATTTGATAAGGACTTATTTATTTAGCTGGGTCTATAGATAGATGTGTGCACTCGTGGGCGTATGCAGGGTACGGTATATATGCCCTCTTTTGGCCTCACCGGTACATCGACAATCAACCAATCACCTCTTCCAACTGTTCTCGTAATGACGCTCAAGTGAAGGGTGATACTCCGTTTTTCTAAGCACGGAGGCCGTGGTTCAATATGGAACTACACTATGGCTTTCCTATTGTATTAAGTGTAATAGCAGTTGAGTGATAACTGATGTTATACTCGCTGATAGGCTCGGCCGGAGGTATCCTAATCTGAATTTGTTGAGATCAATCGAGTATGAATAGAGATACTGAATTGACTATCGTACAAAAGTGATTGTCTAAAGAGCAAAGAGAGAGAGAAAGACAGGCAAATATATGGGAAAGGAGAGAGCATACTCGGCGAAGCCGAGTACCACATCCGGAGACCAATGCCGGGCATCACTGCCGGGGCTAGCCCTACTCCTCGGCATGGGGGCTGGTGGCGGCCCATGGGGGCCGCAAGCCACCGGCCTCATGCCCGCAGCGTTAGGCCGAAAGCCACACAAGCCATCGGGCCAAATCCCGTGCCAACAGAATTGTCGCAGTGTTCCTAACCGGTCAGATCGGCCGCCGAGAAATCGACAGATATGTAGTCCGGTCAGATCCAGTCGGACTTTTGGAAAGCCGCTCTCGGCATGAACCGGTCAGATCGAGAGATAAGAAGCGCGGATATCTGCAGATGACCGTGGAACCTGGCTTGGCAAAGATATCTGTGGATATCCGGGCGTATCTGCGCTAGTTATAGATATTTGTTGCCCTCTACTGTAGCTGAGGTTGTCTAAGGCAGTCGGTAGAGAATTTTTGCCTGAATTGCAAAGAGCCGGGTTAGTTCTACTTTTCATCTATCTCGCTTTATGTTGCCAGTATAATAGTCCAATCTTGTGATATGAGACTATAGGAAACCTTTGCATTGGCTGTAATCTATAGATATCAATAGTCTGGTTAGATCTATAGCGGTAGATTAATAGACTGGTTAGATGCGATTTTACTTAATTCTTACTGCAAGTATTTAAGCTCATTTCACTGTTGTGGCGCTCGTACGTTGGGCCTTCATTACTTTTGGCTCTAAGTGAATGTTACTGCGGTGACGGTGGTGGAAGTGATTCAGTGTGGTGATGGATCCCAAATGCCTGACACTCAACTCTAATTGCAGGTACTCACTACTCAACAGCTAGATTACACTCATCCTGATACCAGTGTTCCTAAGCGGCCAGGCCAGGCCGGCTTTGCATAGGCCGGGCCGGGCCGCCCTTAGCGGCGGCTTTTAAATGAGGGCCGGGCCCACCTCATGCATACGGCCCAGACGCCTTATTAGGGGTGTGGGCGCGTCCAGTGCCCACACAATGGAGAGAATATCGGAGAGAGCAGTATAATAGACAACTCCAAGGCCTACATGTCAATCCAAAAATCAAGTCAAATGGTCCAATTTTGAGTGTTGAAATGTACTGATTGCTAGAAGCTTGTATATTCTAAAGTACAGGTACATTCATGGACTTATATATGTGGTAGTCGGAGTATGTCTTTGTATGTCTTGTACGCATGCATGCGCACTCAGCTGGCATCTCCAGCTGAGTATGGAATGACCATCATCTTAGAGAGATTATGCATCAGCCCAACTAAAGCCATACGACAAGAGATAAACCATATATGCAACACTCCCCCCTCTTGCTACGCTCCGTGGAGCAAGAAAACAAACAAACAAACAAACAAACTGTGATTCTCATAGTAGCCTCCTTGAAACCCTGCGAGGTATGAGAGCAGGGAAAGAGTACTAACGTAGCATGAGGATGGCCATCCATATACACAAAGAAATCCGTATTCCCACAACCTTAAATTGACCTCCATCACATTCAACCCATTGCTTTCGTAAACTTCCTATGCTTATCTTTAGTAGGTGCTTTCGTGAGTATATCTGCCACATTTTCCTCTCTGTGAACATAGGAGTAGTGGGCTATGCGTCGTCTATGCAGATCTCAACTGTTGTGATAGCAAACGTCGATGTGTTTTGTTCGAGCTTTGATGATTCCTTTGGTGATAAGAGTGAGAGCACCCTGATTGTCGCAGTTGATTGGCAGCAGTGGTAAGCCTTTGCCATGAATGTCTTTCTGTAGTTGAAGAAACCATTTCGCATCGCTAGAGGCCTCCGAGCAGGGGATGAATTGGGCCTCGAGATTTGACATGGCGATGAGACTTTGCCTTCGAGACTGCCACAAGATAGCTCGATTGCTGGTGAGAAACACATGGCCTCCCGGAGACTTGGAGTCCGCACTGTCATTGGCCCAATCGGAATCCAAATATCCAACGAGACAATTGCCGATGTTGATGCCAATGCCAATGCCGATGTTGATGCCAATGCCAATGCCAATGCCAATGCCAATGCCAATTCCAATGCCGATATCGATACCGATGCCAATGCCAATGCCAATATCGATAACGTTGCCACTGCCAATGCCAATGCCAATGCCAATGCCAATGCCAATGTCATTGCCGTTGAATTGTAGTCGAAGATCGGCTGTAGATTTGAGATTCTGACGGACTCCCTTAGCAGCAGTCATATGGCTGGTGAATGGCCGCGAATTGTAACGAGAAAGAGCAGCAACCGCATACGAGATTTTTGGCCGAGTTGGAAGTACTGCGTACATTAGTGATCCCAAGATTGCTTGATAGTCTGTGATATCTTCCAATTCCTTCTCCCCCCGATCCTCGGCGAAGTCCAATTTTACATTGGGATCCATGCGCGTCGAGATATTGTGAGTGTGCTCCATGCCGAATCGTCTGAGAAGTGTGATGATATAGGCTTTCTGTCCGAGACTGACCCCGGTACCATCCCCAGTACCATTGTGGGGGAATTCGATCCCGAGGAATTTGCGTGCCGGGCCGAGGTTCGTTATCTTGTATTTCTTTAAGAGTTTCGCTTTGACTTCAATCGCAGCTTTGTCGGCGGCCTCCGGATATAGCATGGAGATATCGTCGACATAGTGAAGTATCAGAATGCCATCACTGCGAAGGAAGAGGTTAGGATCCGCAAGGGATTGAGTGAACTGGAGAGAGAATTGAAATGGATTGATATCGTCGTGCCATAGCCGTGGAGCTTGTTTAAGGCCGTAGAGAGCTTTCCTGAATCTGACAACAATCTTTGGTGCGTTGAGACCCTCTGGCCATCCATCTGGCAAAGTCATAGAGATGTCGTCATCGTCAATTTTGGGGTTTAGGAAAGCTGTCACTACATACAAGTGTTCCATATTGCACCCGTATCTCCCGATGAGAGAGATGAGATACTGAAACGTAGTTTGCTTGCCCATGGGGGCATAAGTCTCACCGAAGTCCGCCTACTCATATCCTTTTATGACAAGCCGTGCTTTGTACTGTGTGGACCTGTCAGGATTGTGTTTAGTCTTATACACCCACTTAGAGCCAATCGGCTTAACTTGAAGTTGCCAAGCTTCCCGGGAGTTGAGAGCGGAGAAGTTGTTATTCAGCAGGATCGATGTGCTTTCTTCCTTCAGACCTCTTTTCCAGTGATTTCGTTGAGGACTTTCCATGGCTTCCGCGTAGGGGTATGGATCTCCAGTGGCTGGGAATGCCGTTAGTGCTTCTGCGGAGGTTTTACTTTGACTACTTGTGATATGACTCTCTATCGGCAGAGCTGGAGCTGGAGCTGGAGCTGCTGACGGGACTTGGCTTGATTTCTTGATTGCTGCTGCCGAGCGCCGGGCAGTCTGATCCTCTCGGCGGAGGCGCTGCCTGTGGCCGATGTTTTCTGCATTTGCTGCCGAACGCTGGGGAGTCTGGTCCACTTGGCAGAGGCGCCGGCTGTGCGAGTTTTCTGCTTCCTCGTCAGGAGCTTTATGCATGTGAGATTTGGATCTCTTACCTATCTACGTAAGTTGACTTCTTATCTGAGTAGGTTGACTTCCTATCTGCATAGGTTGACTTCCCATCTGCGTAGGTTGACTTCCTATCTGCGTAGGTTGACTTCCTATCTGCGTAGGTTGACTATCTTGAAGAGGCTCATCTCTGGTATCTGTTTCTTCAACATATTCCTCATCTTCTGGTAATTCAAACATGTCGATCTCATTCCTTTCATGCTGACACAACAAGTGTGCATTCCTTTCTTCGTCAAAGACGACTTCCGATTTGGCTTTTACTCTCTGGAATTCGTAGTCCCATAACCTCCACAAAGTTTTTCAGTCATGTGTGTAGCCTACCATCATAAAGAGCTTTGATCTCAGACTGAATTTGCCTCGGCGCTGGACTTCGGGGATGAGTCTGCTGGCGTAGCATCTGAATCGGCGTAGGTTGTGGAGAGAAGCTTGTTACGAGATCTTGTTACTGTCGGCAGTCTGCGTAGGTTTTCCAAATCCATGCAGCATTTTGTAGGGCGTTTCTAACAGTGCTTGATAGCCATGGCAGTCATTTTTTCTTTTCAGACCTTCATTCTGTGATCTCTGATGGAGATAGACTGCGGTATTAACTGCTTCTCCCCAGAACTGAACTGGAACCTGGGAGTCAATCATCATCGCCCGGGCCTTTCCACTGATTGTACGGATCATGCGTGTGGCAACACCATTCTTGTTGTGAGTAGTTGGAGGGCATGGCTCGTATGTTGAACCACGGGCCGCGAGAACATATCGGAAGGTTGAATTGTCGTATTCTCCCCGTCCACTATCGCACAGGCATCGTTTCATCTTGTATCCCATGGAGTCTACTCAGGCCTGAAATCACTGGTAGGCAGAGGTGCAGGTCTTGGCTTTCTTATGTGGGAGCACCCATACGGATGTGTACCTTGTGTAGTCGTTGATGAATAGTATATAGTATCGATTGTCTCCAACAGTCAGAGTAGAGAAGGGACCACACACATCTGAATGTACAATTTCAAAGGGCTTTGTAGTACGCTTGACTGGCACTTTAATGAACCTTTGCTTGTGCTCTGCCTGGATGCAGACAGTGGACATAGTGTTATCGTGTGTATATCCGCTCACTAGAGATTTCATGGAGGTAGGGTTCATATGAGCTAGTCGTCGGTGCCATAGTCTTGATTCTGAGATTGTGAAAGACTTAGTTTTGGCTGCAATACGTGCTCTTGATGATTCGATTGTAGGCTCGATTGTAGGTTCTGCGATTTTAGGCTCGATTGTAGGCTTTGGGATTGTATGCTCAATTGTATGCTCAATTGTATGCTCAATTGTATGCTCAATTGTAGACTCAATTGTTGGCTCAATTGTAGGCTCAATTGTAGGCTCTGCGATTAGTACTCTTGAGCTGTCTGTCTTTTTTTTTTTCCTGTGCTCGGTAGTCGATAAGAGTACGGTTGCGGCGACTATGACATATATGCCATTGATTAGTTTTCCGGCAAGAGTACAGGAAGATGGCGAAGTTATTGAACATTTTCTGTCCTGAAATATAGTGGTATGCCCGCCCAAGTCCAACCGGGTGATCGATAGAAGGGAAAGTCGAAAAGTCGGAGTATGGAGGGCTTTGACTTGATAGCTTTGTATAACGTCGACCACACCGTATTGCGAGGCAGTGACTGAATTGTTGTCTCCGAATTCGATTACTATAGGAAGTGAGAGTTTTTCGAAAGTTGAGAAGCTGGTGCGGTCATTGCACATATGGTGTGATTCTCCGGAATCAATAAACCACTTCGGACCGGCGGCGAGAGCAGAGGCGGTTAGTCAGAAGGGATCGCAGTTTCCAGTCTTAGCGAGGGCTGCTGTAGTGGTGGCTTTCATTACCTTCCACCACTCCTGTATACGTTTGTAGGAGACGCACTCGACTTTGCCATGACCTGGGAGCCCGCACTGGAAGCAAATGCATTCGTTGTTTCCTCTGTTGTTTCCTCTGTTGTTTCCTCCCTCCTGAGCGCGTTTCCGCTTCGTGCATGCATCTGTAGCATGGCTGTCAGGTTTGCAATAGGTTCACTTACTTTCGTGGCTGTCTCCGGTTCGACTGCTTCCACCATGTCCACTTTGTCCACCGCGTCCACCACGTCCGCCATGCCCACGGCCTCGGCCACTGTTGGCGTCACATTGAGTGAAAAGGGCAGCCCCCGTGGATGCATCTCCAAGTTCTTTCGTGAGGCTGGCTGCAGTTTCTGCTTCTAGGAGGTCATGCATGGCTTCTTCGGGTGTAGATAAAGGCCTTCAATGTTTTAGGACCATTCATATCATCGCATCCTGAGATGGCAGTGATGTGAATAGTTGCATGCGGAAATCTCAATCAGTCACTGCATCGTCGGTATGGTCCAGTTGTATGTGGTAGTTACTGTGCTGGGTGAAGTATGCTTTAAGTGGTTCGTCCTCCTTAGATCGCCGAGCACGGAACTGGCGAAGAATATCCTGTCTGCCAATATACGACCTGGTGGTGTCCAGACTCGTTTCTAGTGTGTTCCACATTTCGTGAGGATTTCGTATACCTTTGACGATGCACCGTACTGAGGGGAAACAGGAAAGTCTAATCATAGATGCAGCCTCGACTTCCTTAGCCTTCCAATCATCAAAGTTGTTATCGTGGTCGAAGTCAAGTGGCTGCGGCTCAGGATCCTCTCCTCTGATGGTTGCGTATTCTTTCATGGCTGACAGGATGAGAATTATGTCGTCTTTCCATTCGTCGTAGTTGTCGTGAGTGAGCTTACAGATGTTGCCCCACTTGGTCTTGATGAAGGCGGGTTCGGAAGAAGTCATTGTGAGATCGTGGAAACGGTGTTGACGTTTTTTAGTGTTGTTTATGCAGCTGTTGCTACGGTGACAAGGTTAAGGGTACTTGAGGCACTTTTGGAGATCGTGAAGGAGATCGTAGGAAAGATCGTGAGATATTAGATAGTAGCGATAACAGGGCTCATAATCTGTTGAAATGTACTGATTGCTAGAAGCCTGTATATTGTAAAGTACAGGTACATTCGTGGACTTATATACGCGGTAGTCAGAGTATGTCTTTGTATGTCTTGTACGAATTCATGCGTACTCAGCTGGCATCTCCAGATGAGTGGCATCTCCAGCTGGGTATGGAATGACCATCATCTTAGAGAGATTATCCATCAGTCCAACTGAAGCCATATGACAGGAGATAAACCATATATGCAACATTGAGTAAGATGAAAATGTGAGTGAGAGTCTATGAAGCTGGCTGATTTTTTCCCACCTCCTAATCCCCCCTGTTTTATTACCAATTGTAAATGGAATTCACTGGTAATACTATTAGAGTATATACTGTATGCTAGCTGTCAATTAATGTCAGTCTGGGCAGATTTGGGCTGGTGGTTGTTGAGATAGGTACTAGTTCTGAGTTGCTGAGGTGGGAGACCCTCTATATTATTATAACTCGGGTAATTTTTGCCCAAGTGACATTTTATTGTCCCTAGAAACTGCCAAGCTTCACCCAAGTAGCCGTATAGCATGCTGAAGAGACTCAGGCAGCAAGGGAAATGAATTCCAACAACAAGTGGTGGAGAAATCATATGGGGTAGATAGCTCTCCATTTCCTTATTCTCCTTTAGCAGTCAACCTTTAATTCCACCAATTCTTGGTTAAATTGAAAGCTCTTTGGCATTGAGTAGCTATATGGTATACAGATGGGTTTGGAATTATTGTTGGCCTGATACTGGTTGTAAACTGGTCAGTCTCTATATTTCAATCATAAGCTGTCACTTGTCACAGATGTACTTTACAGTCAAGGAGAAAAGATTTACCTGATGGTGTATAATATGTATCTAAGTGTCAGGATGAAAAGATTTTACCTGGTGGTATATAACGTGTATCTAAGCATCAGGTAGAAATAATTTACCTGATGCAAAACACCAGCAGTGCTAAGCAGTGCTTAGCAGCATCAACAGTGCTAAGTATAGTCTAAGCCACTGTAATTGATCTACAACCACTTCTTGAATATTGGAGGAAACTAAAAGAGGAGACAAGCAAGTGAAAGAGCATCTTGTTAGCTACATTTCATATATAAACAATATCCTGGCCAAAGTAAAACTCATGGAGTTAATTGAGCTCAAAGTTGGATAGATGTGGAAGCGGGGAGCTGAGGGTGGGTGTGGCTACAAGGTGCCCCGCTAGTGGCTTGTTAGTGGCTTGTTTGTTAGTGGCTTGTTTGGTGTGGCCGCTGGACGCGCCCACACCCCTAATAAGGGGCCTGGGGCCTACAGGCTTTTTCTTGGCGGCTGGGCGGCTTTTCTTGGCGGACTAAGCCTAAACAGAATATTTTGTTCGAAAGATTCTCTGCAGCCTTTACTAAGAAAGTCTCAAAAGTACGAAACATAAGCCATATCCAACTCAATCATCGTAGCCCTGCCATTGCCGTATTCCATCCATCAACCAGACCAAGGCTTATGCAGGCCGATGCAGGCTTTTTAAATCACGTGCAGGCCGGGCGGCTTCTGACCCAGGCCGGGCCGCTTAGGAACACTGCCTGATACAGGAATGTATTGGTTTGTATAACGAAAAGTAGGTTTTCCATATCTCATAATACAATACCATCTCCACACATTTCCATGGTTAGTAGAGCCAACCAATTGCGGCGTGAAAATGAGAAGAATGTGGTGTGTGACAGAATGCAAATCACCTGCAGATTTATTAAATAATGCCATTTGCACAGCGGATTTCTGATGCAGGCGCTACACAACGCCTAACCCTAAGAATCATCATCATCTTGACTTGAATACGGCCAAGTACGAGACATAGCAAAATCGGTCCCCGAGAACCGAGTCGCACACTTTGTAACTGCTTGCAGACATAAAACACACACACCCTATACGGCATTGCACTAGGATGTTCATAGCCCTTCCGCACCAATTCCCGTCTAATCCCAGGCACCTCTAGGGAGTGTCCGTAAGGCAACACGTTGCCATCGCGTTTGTGGAAGTTGCTTCAAGAAACGGAGTCAATTGTACTTTCAACCAGCATACAGTGTTATTACCACCTAATATGGCTATATAAAGCCAGGTGCTATGCGCTGAACCTGAATTGGGACTCATTTAAACCAAGGTTTAGTTAAACCTTACGTTCACTGTCACCGCCCGTTGATGAATCGGGCCTTCGGGATTCAAACGCCGGTCAAGAATGGGAATCATCCGAAATACCGGATGCGGGAACAGTTCTGCAATCCAGTCGGTATGGTATTCGATTCGTCGATGCCATCCTGGTGAAGGACATCCAACTAGATACAAAATCCAAAGACTTGAATGTATCCCGCCGAAAAACCTGTGCCTTTGACTTCTATTCTAGCGCTATCGCCACTATATGCTATCGGGAATTAGGAGTGAAGCCCTCCACAAATGTCACATTTTCCCTCTGGGTTCCCCCTATATACGATTGGAAGCGCTTTGAATCGAGCGCCTGTGTTTAACCCTATTCATTCAACCTGCTATTGTACGAATTGTGGTATTGTTTGTTGTTTTTTTCTGTTTATTCATACCGTATTTACTCTGGCTAGAGTATGACAGGACCCTTATTCCCCTCCGCCTCCGGGTGAGCCGGTCAGTTGGCGGAGCTCCCACCCGCTACCCTCCGTCCTCGCTGATAAAGACATAGTGAAAGAGAAAAGGAACGATACAAGAAAACTAAAGGAAAGAAAAGAACGAGAGGCACTGCCGGCCTCACCCAGGCGGCAGCTTTCCAATGTCAGTGGCCGCCAGGAAGCCCATCTCCCTATTGTCACATACCTCCATGGAAAACAGCTCAGATATCTGCGCCTTCCGACACCTGCCCACCTTCCAGCCCGTTTCCTTCCCCACCTCCTTCCAGAACTCCCGCTACTGGTATTTCCACCGGCTGCAGTGACAGAGGAGATGCTCCGCATCTGGGCCACCGTCCCTCCGCACCACCAGCACTTGTCATCCTTCCGGTGTCCGAATCGTTTCAGGTAAGCTCCGGTAGGTGCATGCCCGCATTTTAGCTGGTAGTATCTTGTTGCCAATGACTTTGCGCTGGCCATTGGGATCGGTCTCTTACTGCCTGCCTTGCCCTTCAGTCCGTAGCCGAAGAGCTTACTGCATTTGTCGGCCTCCCACTGTGCCTTGGCTGCTGATCCTCCCACGGAGATCCACCTTGCTCTATTCGAAGCTGAGGTGTATGGCCACTCTATTGTCGTGCTTCCATTGGCATCTCGGGCTAAGTTCGCCTGGCGGTCTGCTTCTTCGTTCCCGGGAATACCGGAGTGCCCTGGGACCTAATGGATCTCCTTTGCGATGCCATGGGCAAGGAGGGCTCACGCCCTTCGAATTGTGGTGTTATAATAACAGTACCTCGGGATTAGGCTCGGCCGTCTTGCACAGGTAGAAGATTATATTCACATTTCACTGGCTGTGAAACATAAGGAATTTGCCACAATAAAATCAGGAAGAAAGCAGAATCCGAGTAGTTGGAAGTAGTAGTTTAACACGCAGAAAGCAACGTTTTGCTGCGATAGAGCAGCTAGCCACATTGGAGCAAAAGTAGAGTATTAAAAGTGTACTTCAAGGGCAAGTGAGATCTGAAGATCATTGCACCGATACTGCACATAGTGAACTGTAAGGAATATGGAGCTGTAAGGTGGCGAGCGACAATGTGAGCGAAAATTTCGGTGCTACAAAGAACCTGAGGGATGGTACAACCGGATGGCTAGTAAATGTCGTTAACCCCGCTTTCCTTACCTCACCTGCCTAATCGAGCCCCTTTAACGCTTGCACGGGCCAAGTCGCACTATCTCCTCCAGTTCCAGGGTTCCCAACTCGTCTAGGCAGAGCTACGCCCAACCCTGGATTAGAATTTTCCGGGTTAAGAATACCTACCCGCTTTTGCCCTAGCGATTCCACTGTCCGGACTATAACCCAGTAGGGCCTTAACGTTGAATGGGGTTGGGGAGATGCGAAAAACAAGTGACATGTATATACTTAACTAAGTCTATAAACTGTAAAGCGGATCAACAGTGTGGAAAACACGGATTAACGATGTGGGAGCTTTGCTGACCCGATAAAAAGTTACCGCATATGCGTTGAATCTCCTATCCTACCTCCTTTCGGTGTGGTAGCCAACTCCGCCAGTTTTGCCGGTTGGAATTAACCACCCCCGGTAACGGTAGCCTCTCCACGCACCGTAGTCACCCTTCGTTGGCCCTAGGCATTCTTGTCCCAGCCCGAAACGCCCAGGGCAACAGATTGTTCACCCTGTCGAGACGGCAGTGTTGGGCCCCGAAAGACGCCAGTCCGGACAAACGGTTGGGAACCCTGTCCGGATCCACATTGCAGGTTGTTGAACCGTGTCCGCTGTTCTGGATCGCTCTATTAACCTAAACTCACTGACTGTCTCTCTAAGTGTAATTGACACTTACACAAGAACTAAAGAACTAGCGGCTCCGCCACTCAACCCTAAACCAACCCACGTGATAACCGCACTCAAATCCGCCCTACACAAATAAGAGTTATTCGATGCAGTTCCAGTGACATTCATGTCTCAATTCTGAGGGGATGACTTCGCTTATCATTGATGCATCATTCCATCATTCCATCATTCCAAAGTCATCACGGCTTCGCAACAATAGCGGAACAAAGAGATAACGAAGAAACTGACCTCCTCATATTCATCGGAAGAATTACCAACTAGCATATTAGGAAATAAATTGCCAGTGAAAATATGATAAGCATAAGTTCCCAATAGGTCCAGAGAATATTGCCGTCTTAAGCAGCACGCAAGATCACATAGGATGGTTATTCACAGTGTATTCCTGAGAGCCGGGCACATTATGAAGGTAAAATTATTTTGTGTCATCCTATCTTAATCTTGTTAGTATACCTATTAAGCACCAACATGTATGCCCCTCGTAGGTGAGTAGAGTAGACGAGGCCAGGTGGGTGGATAGAGTGGATAGAAGGGTGCGAGTGTGACAGTGCGAGACGGAGTTGAACACTCATAGCGCAGGTACCGGACAATAAGGGGTACGGTTAAACCGTCGACAGTGAGCTGGCGCGCGCACGCTGCTGCGTCTCTCTGCAGCCGCCTGTAGTCACTGAGTAGGGCTTATGTATGTAAAAAAATTTGCAAAAAAAAACTATAAAAGGTACCTGTTTTTTGCGCAAAGAGTGCTCTACATTCACCTCTACATCTTCAACATCTCTGAGAATTTTTTGCATAATGTCTACTCTTCTTGCTGTTCCTCCCAACCTGGCGGAAATTCGTCAGCAATTATTTAATGCTGCCTAGCCTATTTTTATGAATGAAACTCAATGTGATGCATACTTCCCCTATATGGATAATGTTTGGTCCCTCCACAAAACCCTTGGCAAAACACGGCAGGGTTTCACCACCTCCTACTATCACTGTCGGTTAGTTCGCAGAGCTCACCAACCAAAACAGAAGGTGGAACCGACTAGTCCAGATCGTAAACGTTCAGATCGCCTACCTCCAAAACGGCAAATTAGGGAAGGTAGTGCCTGCCACATGAAGCTCAAGGTTGTCAAATCTAAGCCTAATCAAAACGACCCTACTGCACCGATCTACACTATTACCCGACATAGCGACGCCAAGGAGTGCAAGGAACACACCCACACACTACTTGAATTGGATGCACTAAAACGGAACTCGGCACTACGTGATATTGCTAAGGCTGAATCGAGCAAAGGCTATGCACCTGCAGCAATCACCCACGCACTAAGAGGAATTGCAAGTGAAATGGGCCGGACCAATTTGGAAGCTGCAGGATGCGTTATCTAATGCGGAAGGACATACAAAATGCGGGCATTGCATGGCGTCAGGCTAATCCAGATCCTCGCAACCCTCACCCTACGACTAGCCTTGAGATGGACCTGTCAGAACCCAGAGAATTTCTTAGTGCGCAACACTACCATTGGGATGGCATATGTAGTGGCGAACTAGGCAAAAATAGCGAGCCAGTGCAGCGGCTAGTATGGGGACACCCTTTACGATTGACTGTATTGTTGCGCAGGGGAGTCTTAGTGCTTATGGATGCAACCCACAATACCAACAAAGGAGATTGGCCCTTGTTCACTCTAATGGTCAGGGATGAACATGGTGTGTGGTGTGCCTGGGCGCATTTTTTAGCCTCAAATCAAACGGCTGAATTAATTTCTGGTGCACTAACCACAATTAAAAGGTGGTGTCAGGGGTTACCACACCTGCGCTATTTTTTGACTGATGACAGTGCTGCTGAGCAATCTGCTGTCAAAAAAGCGTTCCCAGGTTTATTGGCAGAGGAACTAGAGGTCTTCCACTGTCTGTGCACAGTGCATTCCATGCGCACCCTGGATCGAAAATTAAAAGCAAAAAAATACGCAGCACCAAAGAAACGCCCCCTCAGTGCTATGTTTGGGTGCACCACCAAGCCAGGATGCCCAGCAGAGATCCAAGCTGCATTAGAGGCTACTAGTAGTGATCCGGAAATGCGCACTTATATCGAAAAGGATAGCCTCCATACCAGCAACCAATGGGCTCTCTATGCTACGCAGCATAGTTCCTTGCTCCTGCAGATAACTACTACCCATCCAGTGGAAGCCTGGCATCGGCGCATTAAATATGGCACTAGCAAGGGTACTAAATCCAAACATGGCTTTAAGGGGTGCTGTATGACTTTGCATGAAAAGGCTACCCAACTAGATACAGAAAGGGTAGCTGCCACTTCCAAATGGAGAGGCAGCAACCTAAGTGGGACTGAGCAGTATCTGGAAATGCGCCGCTTCCCAGTCCCCATTCAGAAGCTCCTACCGGATCAGTTAGATGCCATGCACAAGAGGATTATTGCCGGAAAAGCGCCACCTACACTAAGCGAAATGAGTTGTAGTTGCAGCTTTTTTAGAAAGTTCCTTCTTCCCTGCAAGCACATCTTCCACAGTGACTACTTGTTTCAGAGCATCACTAGCGAGGATTGGACTGCATGGGCCGAGATTTTTGAAGACGGTGGGTATGAGGTTTATGAGACAATGCGGACTGTGCACCTCGAGGATAGGGAGGAGGAAACTCACGGGGAGCGCACTAGGCAAAAGTTGAAGGTGGGTACTGTTCTGGAAGGGATTAGGGCGCGTGTTTTTGAGTTAGGGAAGGAAGTAAGGGAGCTGCATCAGCAAAAAACATTTCGGTCTGGGCGGAATGGCTGCGTCAGAGTGGATGCGCTCCGTCAGAGCCGTCAGAGACACCCCGGTGGCGTATTACTCCGCGCCCGGCGTCAATAGCACGCGTCTGGTTGCATATCGCCCTCCGATCGCCGTTTCGCCGTTTCTTCTCGCTCTGAAAATCTCTCCTCACGTTCCTTCTACATTAAGCTCGAGGAACAAAGCAAGGTGAGAAGATATGATACTACCCGGCCGTAGCGATCCACGAAATCTCGCAAAGAGCGAGTGAGACCAAAAGTTGGGAAAGATAGAGTGTGTATTTTCGTTGTATGACAAGATGAGATGAAAATGAGATGCTGTCTATCTATCTACCCCAGGGTCTCCCGAATATATACTCCGCGTGGCTCATTCCACCTCCGTTACCCCTGTATCTCCGTACACCCACCGTCGCTGCTTAAAAATATACTTGGAGGCCGTGATCGAGCTAGTTTGGAGATGCACTTGGAGGCCGAGATCGAGCGAACTGAGAGCTGCACTTGGAGGCCGTGATCGAGTGAGTTTGGAGATGCACTTGGAGGCCGAGATCGAGTGAACCGAGAGCTGCACTTGGAGGCCATGATCGAGCGAGTTTGGAGATACACTGGGAGGCCGAGGTCGAGTGAACTCAGAGATGCACTTTGAGGCCATGCTCGAGCGAGTTTGGAGATGCAATTGGAGACTGAGATTGTGTGAACTCAGAGATACACTCTGAGGCCGTGATCGTGCTAGTATAGCGATGCACTTGGAGGCTATGATCGAGCCAGATTGGAGCAGTACTGGGAGGCGGTCGATTTGGAGGGAGGCGAGATGGCTGCTGAGATTCTATTCATTGGTTAACATTGGCATTGAGAGAGAGAGAGGGATGACTTAACTTCGTGTTCTTAGGTGATGGTAGAGTTGAGCACAAGAAAGAGAGAGATCAGAGGAGATGGGGGAAATCATCATGGGAAACTGGAACTTGAGAGAATTTCGTGTGCCAGTCAATTGACCATCCCCAATACGGCAGGTACGAGTCCCGATCCGGCGGGTAACATCACCGATACGTGGTCTTCTAAACCTAATCTGGCAAGTCGTACTCCTGATTCCTCATAGCCGCTCGTATTCTCCATATCGTTCTCATCTTCATCCTCCATTTCCCTCTTTCTTGTCCTCAACTCTACCATCATCGCAAGAACACAAAGTTAAGTCATCCCCCTCTATCTCTCCATGCCATCATCATGAGTTAACGCTGAGTGCATTATACACCAAGCGCAGCATACACCGAGTACAGCATACACCTAAGATTGTCTGTCTTCCCTTCATTCTCACGATTTTGAGTTGACCCCTGAATGTAGTTTCAGCTTCCTGCGTACCTCCCTACCGATCCACCGCCACCAGCCAGTTCTCCATAAGAGCTTCAAAGTTAAAGTCACCTCGTCACATTCCCACGGTTTCGAGTTAACTAACCGATGAATAGAGTCTCAGCACCTGGTGCGCCTCCCACCGACCGCCTCCAGATCGACCACCTCCAAGTACTCCTCCAATCTCGCTCGATCATAGCCTGCTACAAGTGCATCTCCAAACTCGCTCGATCACGGCCTCGAAGTGCAGCTCTCCGTTCACTCGATCTCGGCCTCCAAGTGCAGCTCTCAGTTCACTCGATCTCGGCCTCCAAGTGCATCTCCAAACTCGCTCGATCACGGCCTCCAAGTGCAGCTCTCCGTACACTCGATGTCGGCCTCCAAGTGCAGCTCTCAGTTCACTCGATCTCGGCCTCCAAGTGCCTCTCCAAACTCGCTCGATCTCGGCCTCCAAGTGCATCTCCAAACTCGCTCGATCACGGCCTCGAAGTGCAGCTCTGAGTTGTAGATTGGTAGCTATATAGATACATAGATACATAGATGAGAATACAACCTGAATACATGAGTTTTAAAAAGCGTTGCACGATTAGTAGTAGCTATGAGTTCCATGTGCACCAGCAGTGTTCCCAAAGAAGATGTTGTTTTTCCCAGAATGCTCTACTGTGATTCGAGGTGCTCCCAGACGTTCCCAGGTTTGTCTCTGGCGCTCCCAGGTGCACTGCTATGCAACGCGACCCGTCGCCTGGGCGACGGGCAGCGTGTAATTCTCCGTCAGAGCGTACGAGGTTCCGTCAGAGCCGTCAGAGCCGTCCGGAACAGCCGGGTGTTTCAGACGGAAACTACTGTTGTTGCTGATGTGGAAGAGGAAGAGGCCCATGTTGTTATGACCAATTGGGTGCAGGGCCTGACAGAAAGCGGTCAGGAGCTTATGACAACCACTTTCACTGAGCTTCTCCAGCTGGGTGAAGAGGAGTAAGTAGGCACGCGTTTTTTTTTTCGTTTTTTTGCGGGGGGATGGTTTCTGGGCCACACCCGCTTTTTTTTTTTATTGTCATTACCAATTTAATACAATTATGTCACCCACACCCGCGCTCTCTGTAGCGCGACGGCGTTCGCGCGCCAGCTCACTGTCGACGGTTTAACCGTACCCGGTTCTTTTACTGCCGCGTCAGCAAACGGTATTGCATTAAATTCCGTCAAGATTAAATTTGCACTGTGGCGGGCAAAAAAAAACTCAAGTTTGGACTTTAGTCTACACAATATACAAATTTCGGCAATTACGCACAGCGTCGTGTAACCTTATGTGTTATACACAATATCCAGTTGCACTCAACTCCATGCTCCTAGCTGTGCAAAACTCTATACTCCCATCTACAATTGACTCTAGCACCCTGATGGACTCGACTTCATACGCTCCCGTCTGCCATTAACTCTATATATCTAGGCGCACTTTACCTCCCAGCTGCAAATTATTCCGTTCTCCCGACTACGTTCGATGCTAGGTGCCCTCAACTCCACATTCCTAAGTGCACTGGACTTCATTCTCCTAGGCAGGCTCAATGCCAGCTGCGCTCGAATCCAAGCTCCCGGGGTGAATGCTGCCAGCTCGGACGAAAACTCAAATGCGGCTGCCGCTCGAGAACTGTTGAGCAGATACATGATTTATGAAGGTACTCATTTCGTACACATCAAATGGATTATTTAATGTCCGAAGCATCTTAATCGGAGGAATATTCATGGGGTTGGCATGGGTGTATGGGGAGTTGATGGGATCCTCATGATAACTATCCACCATCACATGTCAACTCCATCGATTGTGGTTCGATTAAGACACTTGGTAGGCTTGCAATAATGTACTCGATGCGCTCAAAAAGTTTATATTCTCGAGTCTTGAATCTACTTAGCCGTCCTTGGGCGGCTGCCAATTTGGTGTTGTTGGAACGGGGACACTCCCGGGAGTACGCAGTCGAGTGCACCTAAGATCGTAAAGTCAAGTACATCTTGGAGTATGGAGCTGAGGACGCGTGGGATCATGTAGTCACAAGTACTCGGGAGCTGGCGTTAATTTCAACTGGAAATTAAATGTATCCAGGAGTATGAAGCTGTGAGCAGTGGGTAGCTGTATATAGTCCAAATTCAGGATGTTGTGCACAACACCACGCTGAGTTACAAAGCACCGTGCAATCTTGTATAAATTTCAACTGTTGGCTACCGAGCAGCGCAAACACCGGAAGTTGAGATATCTGTGCACGGCACCGTGCAAAATCTGTTCGACGAATTCTGGATGCTATCAGGGGCATGTGTTGACTAGGGATTTAGCTCAAGGCTAAGGCGGGTACTTGATTTAGCTTGGGGATTAGTACGGTACATGGCTGCCGACTATCACGGGCTTGGTACGGCACCTGATTCTCCGTGTGCCTCGGGCTTCGGGCCTGGGTGACACTTCGCGCTAGGTATGATATCTTGTCTTATTTATGTCAATCTCATTCTCTCTTTGTACGATAGACAATCGGCATCTCTCATCCCCTTTGTTGATTGCTCTCAACAGAATCAAGTCAACTGGATTGCAATGAAATAATCTTGTGCAAACCACGGTGTAAACGGGAACGCAATGTCCAAATAACCAAAACCCGGACTGTATCTCGTTAATTTTCATTCAAACCTACAAAAATGACGGAGGTGAGATAGCGTTTAATACGCTTGGACCTCTGCCCCGGCGGAAACATCTAATCCTGACCAGGTACTGTATCCTAGAGCTTGACACATCCGGGACACGATAGGGTGCTTCCTGCAGGAAGGGAGAATCGCTGCAGATGCAAATGACTCTACGAATTTTCAGACTTCGGTGTCGGCCGTAAAGAGCCCTGTCATTCGGCCACGAACGGTCTTGGCTTCGGGTGGCCTTAGCGCCCGGCAACAGCCGACCCGAAGCCCACACATCCACAACCGGGTTGATGATCGGGTCAATTAAGGCTTCCTAGGAGAATTTGCAAACAACTAATTGATAATAACAAACTCTGTGCCCTGATGATCATTGCCGGAGTCAAGATAGCTCTCCCATCCTGGCGCCGCAGACAATAACTCTTACATCACAATCGCACCTAACTAGTCACAGATGGAATAGTATCATTAAAATCGCTCACAGATGTCCGGAAACGCAAGCGACTTGATTAGGCGGACGTATGAACCGTATGTATAAGTATCGGAGTATACCTAGCCGTTGGTGTTAGTGCGGACTAAGGATCGTTAACCTCGGATGTAAAATTTCAATGATAAGGAATGCACTATGCAGGGGTGCATACTTTTCCCGCTCGGCAACAGGAATCATAGATACGGGGTCGATGACGTTTGCATGTGAAGCGGGAGGTGGTGTGTGCGAAAATGCGGGGTAAATAAAATACGCCCCACCTGCCGCTTCTGGTCTTAGCGAATGCGCAGGGGTTTGACACACGATCAAAGCACCGACGACCGGTGGAAGCGCGAGAGCAGCGACAGAGCAGCGAGGCAACATATGACATACAGACAGTTGCCCGCGGGCTGAACGGTCGCAAACTTACGAGACCGGAACACGGGGCGGTATTATTGGTCGCGAAGCATGTTGGCAGCTACCCGATCGTTCCCGAAACTCAATCTGTGCCGCATATCTGTCACTTTTTGGTGTGGTGGTGCAGGTTGCGTCGTCGTCGCACTTTGTTTCGCTACCCCTTGTCGGGTTGCATGACAGGTGCAGGGCTATCGGCTTGTCAGATGGTTTTCATCGTACGTTGCGAGATTTCAGCCGGAGCTTGGCACCGGCTGATGTGCATATATAGGCAGTAAGAGCGACGAGCACATCACACCGTTTCACCGGATACACTGCATCATGATTCTCTTAGTTGCTTCCTGCCTGACTATTCGGATCGTTACGAACCCTTGGAGATTGTCCATCTAGCTTCGCTACGATTCCCGGGATGACGATCTGCGTTCTTTCAATTTCAGCAACATGGGTCTTGTCAGTCTATTGTCTAGATATCTGCACACCGATCAATAATCTGGTATCTTCCCGAGAAGGTAGTCTCCACCTCTTGTGTTGGAAGTGCTGACTGAATATCTCAGATGTTCGCACCGACTTCACAGCGCCCTCTACAAACACGATATCCGTGGCCGTATCTACTCCTCGTTATCACGCACATTGCACAGTACTCGAGCATCTCGGCCTCGGCATTCCATTGAGGCATGAGGTGGCATCTGCGATCCACACCCGACGACACGGCGAAAACGCCTCAAGTTCCGAACCTCCGCTACTAGCCACCCGCCTTACGACTCCGATGAAAACACCCTCGAGCGTATCGTTCAACTGTTGCCTACCCGCCGTTACTCCCGCCAAGGCTGGCCAATGTCTTTCACAAATCAAAAGCGGAGGAGCCTGAATACCGTCAAGATTCTTGAGAGCGATATTTCCCCACCACCGACCTACGTCGTGTGAACGGTACGCTTACTACATTATCGATGACCATCTACCGAAAGCATGGGGAAAACGCAAACGACAATTTGAGAAGCGGTGGATACAGCTACTTCGGGAGTGGAGGAAACGATGAACGGACGTGTTACCACTGCGAACTCCTGGGATTCTTCACGGTCGATTCGATTCGATTCACCCACTACAAACATACGAAAGAGCAACGCAACAAAGTCAATAAGGCTACCGCCACCGCATCTCTTTCCACGGCGGAGATCGCTACCCGCTCTGACTAGACGATCATGCAACCGCTCAGACGACGTGGGGAAATCGATTCGGGAGTATCGCACCGTATGTGCAATTGCCGCTGCAGCTTTGGACGTTCAAGCTATCATCTCTCACGGTCATCCTGCTCAGAGATGGCAGGCAACACAGCCAATACAACTCATCACCCGTTTGTCGATGTCACACAGGGCTACCGAGTCGATATCCTATATACGCCTACTTGTCGTCTACCTTATCGATCAATCAGATTCGGCCGGATATATGGCTACATTGAGAGCGGTAAATGCTGCATATCATCATCATCCATCACTCGCACCGGAAAACTCATCAACTGCTGCTACGAGGTCTAGAGTCTCTCGGAGTCACCGGTATACACCAACATCATGTCTCGACCTCACCATCCATCACTCTGCCGCCGCACAGTTCAACAGGTTATGAGCCCGGCAGTCGCTGCCATCTATATCTATCCTTACTCGACCGACTCTGCGATACTCTTACATCATGTCTTAAGTCTCGCCAACGACCACTCCGCTGCTGCACAGTTCAACAGGTTATGAGCCCGGCAGTCGCTGCCATCTAAACCTATGTTTACTCTCGTATACACCTGCATGCCTTCAGTCTCGCCAACCGCCACTGCACCGTCGCACAATCCAACAGGTTATGAGCCCGGCAGCCGCTATCATCTAAATCTATCTTTACTCGACCGAATCTGGTATTCACCGGAGGGGTTATTGGGCTCTGTCATACTCTAGTAAGAGTGAATACAGTATGAATAAACAAACAACAAACAACTCTGGTATTCACCCATATCATGTTTTCAGTCTCGACAACCGCCAGTCTGCCGCCGCACAGCTCAACAGGTTATGAGCCCGGTAGTCGCTACCATCTGAATACTCTACCGACTCTATTTATGTCATGATGTACAAGAGTCTCCATAGCCCTAACCATCGACGACTCCCGAACCGTTACCGTAGCGACAGCCGCATAAACACAGACTAAAACTCAACACCATCACCGTCGAATATTATCTATCCTACGTCCTTGTAAAAGAGAGGGGAGAAGGGTGTGGAGGCCTCTCGAGTTCTGGGGGGAAGCGTCAACACGGCTGTCTACCTGCATCAGCGCATGCCAAACGAGAGGCTTACAAGAGAGATGACCGCGATGGATACAAGGCTCCTTACCAGACTCGATTTGAATGCTGCATTCATATGGCAAACCCGAGTACGATGAATCATTCGAAAACCCTCACTCAGCGAATCAACTATAAAGCGCCACACCATCACTTGCGTCAATTCGGTCGTTATACTAGCCGACTCATCCCAGAGAAACAAAGAACCGACAAGAAACTGGGAGCTCGATCAAAGGCATGCATGATGGTCGGCTATGTACACGACTCCACGACATTATGGGGAATTACGACGTTGCTTTTTTTTGCTTTCGCGATTTCATTGGAGTAGCGGGGTTAGTTGGGAAGATATGTGCCATAGCTGCAAGCGGTCGAATGCAATATGATTACAACAAACAAAAACCCGACCAACAGGCTGCACTATGGAACGGAAGTATCGACCAAGTAAGTCAACAACCACGACAGCAATCGACAGACGGACAGAGTTAGGAACCGATCACGGACTCATCCCTAAGTTGACTTACGGCAACTATCCCATATCGAAACAAAAGATTCGCCGCGTACTAGTTGACTCGAAGGCCTAGCCTCAGTAGTACATCCTCGAGTGTGGTGTTCTTTTTCTCTCTCGGGTGATAATACAGATTCCTCCGGTTAGTCAATCGGAACGTTTTCTACCACCGTCCCGGCTTTTTCTCCAGCTTCTTCAGCAGGCACGATAGGACCAGTACGAATATTTCCTGGTCCCCTGTTCTGGGTCTTCCTATTGTTTAACCCACGGACCCAGGTTAGGACCTTCGTTCTCAGGCTCCTGCTCGTATCCGCTAGATACTCAAGAGATTATCCACTGTATTTCTGCAGTTTGCTGCATGGCGGGCGGAAAGGAATCACGCTGTTCCTTGTCCCTCCCGGAAATGTCGCGGGCCTAGCAGATGATATCCGGAAGGCCTCACGTTTTCTAAACGTCCAATGCGAGCAGGCCATTGTGGCTGGTTCACCGAGCAAATACGCCCCATTAAGCCAGCTGAAACATGAGACTGATGAAGTACTAGCGAAAACAGTGGTCGTATGCTCAAAAAGCCTCTTAGCTTTCCTGCCGGAAAAACGATATCGACCTTTTCTAAGAGGTGCAAGAAGACTCAACAGAAGCTACTCGTCCCAAATCTCCATCCCCCCGTCCCGCGGTTATTTACGACAAACCATCGCTAGCCGTACGAAGCAAAATCTTCCAACCCGTCCCCCTCGATCTCCGTCAGTGGTCACGGTTCCTAGTTGTGTTCTTCGCTGTCACCGTTCTCAGTCTCGTCCTCCCTGGAGCTGCTAATCAGCATTTCCGGTTCACATTGCCCTCGTTGAACCTGTAACCTCCTCCACTTTCGAATATGGATCTCAGAAGGATTCGCCTACTCGTGATGGATTTATCTAGATGTGGAAATCAGAGTCACACACCCCAACGATCCCAAGCTTGGTTCAATATTTACTGCGAGGGATTTGCTACTCCACCAGCCTAGTGTCCCCCTGTTGCTCGATGACCTCACAGTGGAGATGGTAACTGCGGCTTGAGAGCAAGACATGAATTTCAATCCAGATGAGGAGGTGCTGATGACGACAGAGCCAGTTCCGATTGCTGTAAGGGCTCAGCGCCATTTGAAGCGCATAGTGGAGGCTCTGAGCTTGGATGGGGGAAGGAAAACATACTGGCATGTTGCACCTCGTGAGCAGGATTTTGCACCCACTACACCGTCAAAGCACGACGCATCTCCTTTCGATACTGCACGGTCTGGTTAGCGCCGGAAGTTCAACTTCAACCATTTGCCAACACCCACGGGACGATTCGAAAGGCGCCCCATCAGCTCGCCTGTAATTATGGATGTGAAGACAGGGTGGAATTCGACACTGGAGTTGCTTGAGCAAGCATACCGATTACGAGAATTCACCCGCGAGTGGCTCCAAAATCCAAAATACAGTGATTACCGGCCACTCTTCACAACACAGGACGAATGGACCATCGTCAAGTACGTCACGGAAGTTTTAAGGCCATTCCAATTCTGGACCTTGTGGATGTCGAAGAGGCATACAGTCACATTGCATCACGTTATCACAGTGTACAATGACATGTTCGATCACATGTATGGCGTGATGCGAGCTTTGGCCAAGAAGATGACTCAAGGGAAGGAAGACTTGTTCTTCGCTGTGAAGTTTGCGCGCCAGAAGCTGTCCAAATATTATGCTGAAGTGACTCCATCGACGGGTATGCTTCTCATTTCAGCACATATCCTGGATCCTTTCCGGAAGTTGCGATTCCAAACGCCACCAGCGGCTAACTCTGGGCTCAACACCACCGGATGGTAATCTTCGTGACAACAGTAGCGATAACGATACTCCATTGGTTCAGATGCGGCGGAAAAGAATGGATAGCAGCCCGTCAACTTGAAACGTTTCCCAGTCCGTGCCAGGTGCCCTGTCCCCCGCCGTGCCATCCTCCATACCGCCCTGAGCTTCATCCGCCGCCAAATCTTGCTCACCAGCTATATGACAGACAATTTCACATCTCTCTTTTTTATTGCTCTCAACAGGTTATGAGCCCAGCGCTTTAGCCTTCGAGTTCTAGTGGAATCGACACCTATTAGTAGAGTTGTTATCGTTTCCGAACCTCTGGTTGCAAGCGGGGACGAAGGGTAGCGGGTGGGAGCTCCGCCATCTGGCCGGCTCGCCCGGAGACGGAGGTGTTATTAGGCTCTGTCATACTCTAGTTAGAGTGAATACAGTATGAATAAACAACAACAACAACCTCTGGTTGCAACGGCAGTATCCGGATCCACTACAATTCCTGCAGCCTCAGATCCCCTCGGTCCCATGTATGATTTTAGCCCCAATCGGCCGACTCGGCATACCTCACGCGTTTCGACAACTTCCTCCGAGACTGGCGGGCTTGTCAGAAGAGCTATGAGAAGATCATAGCGCCATCTGCTCGCTGTCTCTTGTGATTGCTCTCAAAGGGCCTACGATATCGCCACCGGAGGCGAGCTACTATCCGTCGGCCATAGACAGGCTCTCCGCATCGAGCAACAAGACTAGCATGAACGAGCCAAAGACGCCATAGCGCTTATCTATCTTGGGAGCTCCGATGGCATTCTTGCGCTCGTCGACGATATCGTCGATCTTGCTGAGATGATAGGGCCTGTGGAAGTACGTCATCGGAGAAATGCGTGTCCCAAGACCACCGATTGTGCCATCATCGACAGCCAGTGAAACCTCAACTACTCCAAAAGCTGCCCCGGACATTCGAGACCCCGGTTATGATTTCGAACCCGGATCGACCGTCTCGGCATATCTCACACGATTCGATCACTTTCTACGAAACATGCAGAGAACCCGAGTTAGCAAAGTGATGCCTCAACCGCGCATACTTTAACCGCCTCATCAAGTTAAGCCGGAAGTCAACGGCCAACAAGTGGTCTAACATCTTTACCGCCGGAGTTTTGCGCAGGGCTTCTGTCAAGACAATTCACTCTTTTCATCTTCTTTTCATCTCCATCTCACGCGGCTACCAAGTCGGTGCCCTATATACACTTGCCTTTCGACGATCTCTCCTATCAATCAGCCAATTGGATTTGGCCGGGTATACGGACATATTTGGGATGGTAAACCATATCAAGCCTACCTACAGGTCCCCAACCATCTCATCTCCAAGCCCACTTGACGCAAACACAGAGTCAAAGTCCACCCGATGCCAATACTAGATCATCTCTATTCCAATTCAAGCCGAAAGCGTTAGCGACAGTCTGAACAACCACGCCCTACTTGCAACTTCTGCGAGAATGAAGGTCACCGACAAAGATCATTGCTGGGAGCTGTGTTCGAATTCGTGGAGTTCTTATCTTGGCATTATTATTGCGGGCACAGCCTTGAGTTCATAGTCTATTTCTTTATTTAAGGAGTTTCCGGCATGAGTGACAGTGGCTTATTATCGTTATTATCTTGTCGAGTGCTACTCATTGTTATCTTTGTGTGTTTACGGGGATGGTGTAGGTTTCTAGCGAATTTCCTTCACTACGGCTTTTACTGGCCGGCTAGATGGGTCCTTCGTCCGTGGCTTTCTTTTCTGCATACTTTGTTCTGAAATTCCTGGTGCTGGAGCTCAGTAAGGGGGGAGAAGTGTTGAATTTTCGGGTGGTGGGTGGCGAGTGGTATAGGATGGCACCGGCATACCCGAGGATATACCTAAGGATTCTTTGTATATATTTCGAAGCTTTTCTTTCTTCTCTTTGTACCATAGTCGATGCACACGGTTCTCCCCTTTATGTTGCATTAGCGTTGATAATTTGTACTATTACAGTGAAGGCCTAGGCAATGATACTCTCAAGAACCTATTGATTCAGGGAGAAGTTAGCCCGTAGTCTTCTCCACCGACGGTCTCCAAACGACAATCTTGTTGTGCTGAACCTTTTGTCTTGACCGAACTGAACTATCTAACTCAAGTCACCCTAGGGTACGCGTTTTTGGTAGTGCATTACGACGGCCTGGAGTGACAAAATCGCCATAACTTCGAACTCTCAACGTTAACTCCCAACTGCCAACTGCCCACTCGCTTGCATGCCACCCCCTCCCACAACCCTTTCAGATGTTCAACTATAGCTTCGCTTTCTAGGCGAAAAATAGAGGGGTATATTTGAGATATATTGATAATTGGTCATATAGCACCTTCTACACAAAACTTGGAACTCGGTGCAGTATCACACTGAAAATTGCATTCAAAAATTTAAACCTTCGAAAAAGTACCCTAAACAACCTGCTACACCATAGAGAACTCCTTAAACCTAAGTACTATTAAATTACGGTTCAAGGTTTATCTAGCCTATCCGCTGCACCGCACTGCACGGAGCCCTACCACAGACAGGGACCGTGTAGACCGTTTAAATGATTGGTAAGTGGCATTATGGTAGTGGAGGTATGGGGGACGAGTGATTGATACGAAGGAAGCAACTTCGGCCAATCCACACTACTACCTTACTCTCATTTATCAATGATTTCAAAGGTCCATACGGTCCCGATCTAGGTAGGGTTCAGTACAGTGCAGTGCAGCGGAGAGGCAAGATTGCACTACACCACAGACTGCCTGTCTTGCACTGCACCAGTTCAGTGCTAACTAGTCCACAGGCATATTACATCCTTGCTTCAATTCGGTGTAGATTATTTGCTGAGTAATGCCAAAAAATACACTTCATCCCCGCCTACTGCCCCTAATAGCGATCCTGTGGACACTGAACACCAGTTTGAGCATGTTCGGCATTATTTACTAGCTTTTAAGCAGAGTCATGACTTAAAAAGAACCCAAATACGCCCATTATTATACCTAATCAAATATTCTGTTCGCAGGGTATGGAGGTTTCGACTACTGTAGTAGCATATGTTTAGATGGTTCTTCCAGTCGTTTTGATTCCAGTGGTAATATGTGTGAGAGCACCCTGTTTATCGCAGTAGATCAGTAGTGGCGCTATTTCAACGTGAGCATTGCCGGCGTAACGATTGTGGTTCGATATCACATTTACTATGGATGTCCTTCCGAAGCTGGACTAACCAATGGGTTTCACGGGAGTCTTCTGAGAATGTTCGGCTTTGAGACTTGACTTGGCAACGAGGTCTTTTTCCGGAAATTGACACGAGATCATACCGTTGTTGGTAACTGAAGGAAGACGTAGCCTCTTTTAGATTTGCCACCCCTGTTTGTCCCAGGTAATCCCCGACAAATATACATGGAAAATGAAATTTACAAGTAATAAACGAGTTGAATTGTATAAAACCTCAAGTATATCCACATTATATACAATAAACTATGCCCAATGCTGTAGGCTCACTAATCTCTAGACATATAGAACACCTAAATACTTTATGTCCGCCGGGTACGGTATTTTCGCCGTCCCCGTCGAGTAGGAAGGGGCAGACGGCTTAGAAATCTCGGAGGCCCACCGTCCCCGGTAGCCCAACGGGGCAGTTGACATCACTGCCCTGGGTTTTACTTCACCCAGACACAGTGAGTGCTAGAGTCAATGTTCACATATATGGGAGATCGTACATATCGGCCCCCTGGGACCCATTTCGATAGACATAATAAGCTTGTCTTTCTTACTATTCAAAAGTGGCGGTTGGCGAGTTGCGGATAAAAATTCGTGAATGAGTCTACATGAATGACTCCACAATGTGTATCAGTCTACCTGGTGACTCAGTGTATCGGCGGCCACTTTGCAGACCTTTCTAGCAATTTTGATGGCCTTCTGGCTATATCCTTAGTCAACACAAGCTAATTCTACGGTGACAAGCTTGGCTCCCCCGAGAGAGAAAGCATCTTGCTTTGGGGAGGTCAACCGTTTGAACTAGTCCCGGTTCGAACGGTGAACCGGTTCACCTGGTGCGATTCACAGAGTGGAACTGTTCAAACCTGAACTGCAAGTTCGGGTGCCTGAAGTACCGGTGCAAACCGGTTCAAAGCCGAAGTACTTCCCAATACAAAATGAAGATCTACTCCGGCCAATCTCCGATTCCAAATCCCGATCTATCGATTTTTTGTTGTACGCACGCGGGCTTTGGGGAGTAGTCAACTTGAATATGTCACCGTCAGTCATTGTCCTATAAGTCCTTAGACCTCAACACCCCTTGTTATCTAGAAATCGAAGAAAAGTTTTGGTAACCCAATCGATTATGAATGCAGAGATGGTCGCCACGGCCTACGGCGACGCGTAAATTGACTGGCTTTGAGACGTTATCTCTGAACATGCACTTTTCGCCGGCATCATCAAGTGGATCCTCAATGTTCGTCAATATCGCGTTATCACTCTCATCTCGAGCAACCTCCAGTTAGATAGCCAGCATTTAAGGTTGAGATACCACTTGATTTACGAGACTGTTGCTAGGGAAGATCTTATGATTTGACACGTCCCGAATACCGAGAAACAGGCCGATGCACTTACGAAAATACTTCCAGGATTGAAGCGTGGGGATTTTGTGAAAGAAACTAGGGGGCTAGGGATAGGATAAGGATTTGATCTTTATCGAATCCGCTGGAGATAAATAGCTTTTGCATTCGGCTTCTATTCTCTGCTATTGGTTTACACTTTTTCAGTCGTGTTCTGTGCAAAGGGGGAGTGTTGCCAGAGATGCAGGGTTTTTCTCCAAAAACATCGATAGGCATCATATGATTGCTTGGCTATTACGTGAGTTGCTCTGTTCAGTGTAGTTCATTAGACAGCGTATCATTTGGGTTCTCTTTTTCACGTCTCTTTCATTTAGATTAGGAATTTCCAGTGTCCATCACATCACTATACGTTCGTGTCAACAGGTATAGAAGTATTTCCCGTATAAAGTAGTGACTATACAGCCTGGCTCTGGCCGTAAGTGTCTCTGGGATTTTTATTGGATCAATTGGTGGTGTATGTTCCGTTTATTAATTAATTCTAAGTCTTAGTCAAAGAAGCCACAAAGAATTTGCACGATAGTGATTGTCACGAACCCTAGCCCAACACCACGTGAGATTTGTACCCACTCAGACCTACAATTTTGAGGACAAACCAAGGCTTTCACACCTGCTGGTGGCCTGTAGGACACTGGGAAAGAGTGAATTCCTTATCATCCTGACCCTAGGCGTCGGAGCGAACCGTTTCATACGCCCAGAACTTTTAGAAGGCTTTTACTCGTAGTAGAACTTCCTCGACATAAATTTAGCATATTCAATCTACAGAAATTGATAAATGGTGGTGAGGATAGAGATATTAGGTGCTTTCCACTCCGATAATCGGGGTGTAAGCTGTAGGTTGCCAGAGCTTGTTTAGCGGGACTGCTGGTACCGGAAATGGCAATAGTGGCATACACCCGATGCCCCCGCTACCCCGGAAAACCTAGGAAATCATTTTTTGATCACATGATGTGCTACCGTGTCACGGCCACCACACCTTGCAAAACTGCGAATGCGAGCTGCAGGTGAGTAGGTTCATGTGCCCCACGCAGTACTGAGAACACCAATCTATGCATGTCAGTTTGACGTATTACCAAGAGCCCTATAATTGAGCAACACCTAAATCAGTGAGCACTCAGCATTTTGCCCACATGACATTATAATTTCCAACGTTTCAGCTTACTAAGGTGAGGGGACTACTACCAGCGCTTTCAATACAAATAAGCAATTATTTCCGGCACCATTCATAGAGGCGTACGCGGTGGGAGCAGTTTACTACAAATGGACTTTCCGTGCGAAATAAAAACAAACTGTGGCAAGGGGCTGTGCTACGCGTAAAGTTGCATATTTGAATGGCCGCTAGGAATCACCGGTGCATATGCATGTGCATGTGCGTGAAACGAATTGTCCCATTGGAGGCAATGCCTTCTTGGCATCAGCGTATAAGTTGCTTCGTGTTTCCACTTGCTTCCATGAGGGTTGATATTTCGCGACCTTGCTTGCAAAGTTTTTTCTACTAAATATATCGATACACCGATTGAATAGATAACAAAGCGTCTTCACCCAGCTAAGTATGTATGATTTCACTCTCTCTGTTTACTGGAACTAATTAAATGGGTAGAACCACGTGGTTACGCACTACTATTCCGCCATCTTTAAACTTTCTACACTGGACTTGGTTCTAAGTTTGACACCCCGCCTACCGTACACGATGTTTTCAATGCGCAACTCGGCACTGGTGTCACATTCAAATGGGATGTTTACTCGTTACTCCGCCTCTACGAATGGGACTAACAGTGACCTTCAAAACGATCTGATTGCATTTCTTTCTGTTGTTCAAAAATGCAATGTCGACTTCCTTCCTATTACGTGGCAACCTGCTCTAGGAATTCTAGGGAAAGGTGGCTCTGCAACGATCAGCCAGTCTACATTCACTGCGGACAAGCACCTTGCCTTCAAGCGGTTTCATATGGACGGAAATACAGGCACTGAGGAGTCAGATAATGACTTTTTGCCGTTAATTTCAGAGGTACGAATTCTGAGTCAACACCCTATAAAAAGTCACCCAAATGTAGTCAACCTTGAGGGGGTTTGTTGGGAAATCAAGCCCAGGACGGAGAAAGCTGTACCTGTACTGGTGTTTGAGAAAGCAACATGGGATCTACAACAGTTCATGAACACAAGCGAGGGCATGAACCTGTCAATTGACGACCGGCTCAAAATCTGCGCCGATATTGGAAATGCCATCATGGTATTGCATGATTATGGTAAGTCAATCGAATTGTATTTTGGCTTTTGGAAATCTAACATGGATACAGGTGTGATTCATGGGGATATCAAGCCACAGAATGTACTAGTATTCAAGGATGATACTGGAACTACTACAGTCAAGATGGCTGACTTCGGGTATTCTACTCTAACCACAAACGAAGCTATTGCCAAACTTGAAGGACCTACCACGGACCATACGGAGAGGGTTTTCCTTCCGAAGTCAAGGCCATGGAATGCTCCTGAACATCATTTCGGGATGTTTACAGCGCAAGAAGCAAAGCAGACAGATGTGTACTCATTTGGTATGCTCTGTCTTTGGGTTTTGTTTGGTAGCGTACGTACTCCTCAGAATAGCACGGAATGCATGCCTGAAGTCGTTTCCTTTGATGCACCAACTGAGGCCCCCACTCTACTTGAGAAGTTCAAATATGAGGATAAAATGGGGCATACTGCCAATAAACTGATAAGACTCGATGCCGGCGGAGTTGAATGTTGAACTTAGGATCCGCCTGAAAGAAGTGTTCAGCTGCACTGTTTTACTAAACCCCGAAAGACGGACGTCTGACATCGGAAAGGTAGTGCACCTCTTCAATAAAGAACGGTAAGTTTGGAGAAATATCAAGCCAAAAGTCCAGGCCAGGTTTTCGCTGAGAAGTTCAGACGTGAATTGAAACCCATTACCGCAAGACCACTAGAGAAAACGCAGGATCTTCATAGTCATACAAATTTCCAGGTCAGTATCAATTAACGCTCGAATGCCTGTAAGAACATGACTGAGAACGATTCAAGATTGCAGAAAACCTTGCAGACTTTGTGGTCGCCGATTATCGTGTTCGGTCACAAATAAGAGAAAGCCTCGAAAAGAATTATTTCAGAAACCAAAATCAGCCATATGCTACCAATATTGCATTCCAGCTTGCCTTTTGTTATTTGATTGGATTTGGGATTAAGTCAGATGACAATGTCTGCCGTCTATGGCTACAACGATCTACGAAATCACTCAATGATTTGAAGATTGAAAAAGACACAGTAAGGCGCAGGTTTTGGAAGAATGGAAAAATGCAGCAGATGAATGCGCGGCTGCTACAGATTGACGTTGTTCATGAATATCGAACATGGGGATTGAAGAAGCTAGATGAAGCGCGGGTAGTGTACGAAAGGGAGATTAGAGATATGATTCGAGAGTTTGGAGAGCTCCATTTCATATCTTTGGAGTTATACAGTATATTTGGAGATCTGCTGGATCAGCTAGGGCAGTTTGAAAAATCGAAGGAGCTGAGAATTTGGGTTAGAGATGAAACGGAAAAACAACAAGGAGTTGGTCATCCAGATACCTTAAGAAGCATAATCTACCTCGCATCAACATACAGGAACCAAGGGCAATTGAAGAAGGCGGAAGAGATGGATATGAGGGTCTTGGATACGATAAAGTTGGTATTAGACAAGGAACATCCTTCTACCTTGACCAGCATGTCCAACTTAGCATACACATATAGAAAACAAGGGCGTTGGAAGGAGGCAGTGGAGCTATAGGAAGACGTTATGGAGACGCGAAAGAGGGTGCTTGGCCATGAGCACCCAGATACCTTAATCAGCATAGGCAACCTCGCATCGACATTTTGGAAGCAGGGACGATGGACACAAGCCGAGGATCTGTTTACGCAAGTCATGGAGTCGGAAAAGATGCTACTCGGCGAAGAGCACCCTTCTACCTTGACTACTATGAGTAACCTCGCATCGACATACACGAACCGTGGACGATGGAAGCAGGCCGAAAAGCTGATTGTGCAGGTAATGGAGACGGAGAGGAGGGTACTCGGCTATGAGCACCCAGATACCTTAACTAGCATGGGCAACCTTGCATCCATATTGAGGAACCAAGGGCGATGGAACGCGGCCGGGGAGCTGGAGGAGCAGGTGTTGGAGACAAGAAAGAGAGTACTTGGCCAAGACTATCCAGAAACCTTGATCGGTATGGGAAATCTCGCATAAACATACAGAAATCAGGGGCGATGGAAGGAAGCCGAGGATCTGGATCAACAAGTCATGGAAATTCGAAAGAGGGTATTCGGCGAAGACCATCCGGATACCTTGACCAGTATGATCAACCTCGCATCTACACGTTGGATGCTGGGGCGATTTAAGGAGGCGGAAGAGCTGGAGGTTAATGTCTTAGCGACGAGAACGGAGTTACTCGGTGATGAGCATCCTGATACCCTTACCAGCATGGGCAACCTCGCATCGACACATCGGAAACTGGGGCGGTGGATGGATGCCGCCGAGTTGGAAGCGCATGTTATGGAGACAATAACGAGGGTACTCGGGCAAGGGCATCCAAATACCTTCATTAGTATCGGTAATCTCGCATCAACGTATAGGAAGCAAGGGCGATGGGAGGATGCAGTGGCGCTAGAATTGCCAGCAATGGAGACACGAATGGAGGTACTCGGCAAGGAGCATCCAGATACTTTGACGAGCATGTCCAATCTCGGGTCGGCATATAGGAACCTGGGGCGATGGAAGGAGGCCGAGGAGCTGGAGAATTACGTCCTGACGACCAGAAAGAGGGTATTCGGCCAAGACCATCATGATACTTTGAGCAGCATGGGCAATCTTGCATCCATATACACACTGCAAGGGCGATTGAAGGACGCCGAGGAGCTACAGGAACAAGTTTTGGAGAAATACAAAAGAGTACTTGATCATGAGCATCCAGATACATTTACCATCATGGCCAATCTTGCATCGACATTATGGAAGCAAGGGCGATTGAAGCAGGCCGAGGAGATTGAGGTGAAGGTCATGGAGTCTAGTAAGAGCGTCCTGGGTGAAGAGCATCCATGTACCTTGATTAGCATGGGCAACCTCGCATCGACATACTCAAGCAGCGGGCGGTGGAAACAAGCAGAAGAGCTGGAGAAGCAAGCCTTGGAGATAAAAAGGAGAGTTCTAAGTCAAGACCATCCAGATATCTTAACCAGCATGGGCAACCTCGCATCAACATATTGGAATCAGGGGCAATTACAGAAAGCTGAGAAGCTAGAGAAGGAGGTGATGGAAACACGAGAGAGGGTATTGGGCAAAGAACATCCAGATACCTTGACAAGTATCGTCAATCTCGCATATACATACAAATCAAGAGGTCATAGTGAGAAGGCCATAGCTATGATCATGGATGTATCAGCTCTTCGTTCTCGGCTACTAGGCGAAGACCATCCGGATACAAGGAGATTGACAAATGTTATGAAGAAGTGGAGAGATGAAGACCTAATGTCTATGTGATGTCTTATTAGCCGAGGTACGTAATCCTTCAATAGAACCACAAAATACAATGGTTCTCATTGAACGGCAGATATAATTCTGTTTACACGTATTCACCGTGCTGAGATGGAAACTGGTTGATTGTCTCATTGATGTTACAGTACAGAAGTGGACAACTATTTGCATAGACTTGGGTACAGAGAGAAGAGAAGAGGGAGAAAGACACGAGATATATATAGCGGTAGTTGGATGCTCAGTTTAGCTTAGTTCGGTTAGGCCCACATGCAACAATTTATATTCGTGCTCAAGAGTGAGAGAAAGAAAAAGCGCAGTAAACAATTCCGTGATGTTTGGCAAAGGTCCTCCACCACGCCAACAACTTAAATAGGTGTTCACTTCATATGTGTTACTGTGTATAATGATTGATTGCTTATCTATCGTGGGTATATATCCTCGTACATGTATAGAGATCCCATATACGCTGCATTTTGCAGCGTATATGAGCAAGCGATGATCCCATAGTGCCTCTTTAATATCTTGAGAAGCGACTGGTGCATCGTGAGAGATCAAGAGACTTCATTAGTATCGCACAATTAAAGACTACACGCGGTACCATCGAATATTCGCACACATTTCTCCCCTTCATATTGCAACAAGTTATGATCCAGTGGCGGCATCTATTCGGTGTTCCCAACCGGCTATCCCTGACCAGGATCGTCCGGACTGGTGAAATGTTCTAGTCAGTTCACGGAGAATGTCAGTCCGCGGAGTAACTAGTCAATTCATGGAGTCCCACCTTCCGTGAATGAACCAGTCAGATCACGGATCCATGAACTGACCAGTGCTAATTATGCTCAACCACAGTTAACAGTTACTCTGATCGCAAAGTTATATATATATGAAATATGCCCAATTCATTGCTCTTTCACCTCCTGGTCTCCAATTTACCATATCTCTAATATTGATAGAATGGTTGTGGAAAAGCATCAATTGTCAGCGTTTTTTGGGTGTATTTTTAAAGCTGCTTTATTAATTTTAAAGATATCGTAAATCAAAGACCGGAAATCGAAAGAGCGATGTATTTTGCATGTTACATATATATATCTCTTGGTAATTGGATAAATACTTGCAGACTTAATTAGACCGAGCTTTTATCATTTTTGTCAATGCCACCATGGCTCCATGAAGTGACTGGTCAGTTCACGGAGTTGTGGTAGACTCCATGAAGTGACCGGTCAGTTCATGGAGCCCAGTTACTCCACGGGTTGACCGGTCACTCCGCGGACTGACATCCTCCGTGAACTGACTAGAACATGAAATCATTGAGGCTTTTGTGGCACGGGCTTTTCAAATGGAGGCCAGGATTGGCCTGCGCCAAGGTAGGCCTCCGATTTTGTGTCCAGGCCGGCCAAATCTGCAGTCCGCTTAGGAACACTGCATCTATCTTGATAAACCACTGACCTATTGTTACACATATCGTACTACGCAGTACCCTAATACATCGTCCTCTTGACATTCTTTTTATTTGTTTGTTTTAATCATGTTACATTTGCTCTAGCTACCTTCGAAAAGAGTCCGAAATGTACTTTTCGTACTTTTCCGCCATATAATTGAAATATGAAAAGGCACTGATGGTGCTAGAACTTGTTTTCGTACCTTGTTGAAAGTGCTAATGTTTTTTAGTGAGTGCTTTTTTGGCTTGTGACTTTTGATATTGCTAGAATCTCATTAAAGTTGCTTTATATCCGTCATTTCTGTTACCGTGCCTTTATACAGTGCATTTTCAAGGCCCCGAACCCTATTGTAAGTGCCTTTATTGTGTCTTTTTGTATGTATGCCCTTCTGCAGCTGAGGGATATCCACAAATAGTACCCATAGAGAGTTTCAGTCAGCTGCTTACCTCCCTTCCTGTTACAATACTGATTGCCATCTCTGCCAGCACGGTCTATACGGCAAATCATCGCCACCGCCACCGCCCCGCCGCGTTGCCGCTACAGTCACATCCCCCCGTCAACTTAGACTTCAGGGTTCTACAGTCCATGGGGCCAAGAGCAATCACACAGATTAAAGACAAAATCGCGATTCCAAGGCCTCTAAATGTCTTCCTTCCTAATATCCAATCACGTCCAACTACGTCCGACATGTTATGACGGGTCTGTTGTGCTGAATCTCTCTATTAACCTAAACTCACTAACTATCTCTAAGTCTAATTGACACGTACGCAAGAACTAAAGTGCATGCGGCTCCGCCGCGCACAGCCCTAAACCAACCCACGTGATGACCGCACTCATATCCGTCCCCACACAACAGAATTTGTTTATGCAGGCTTCCCAAAATTACCAATCGCTTCATTTTTTCTCTTTGGACGCTAGTGCATCTCGCAAATTTTTCAGCCTACGTATACGTTTTGTATTAGCGCTAGCCTAGTCGAGACTATAGTCATCTATATGGGGCCGTGGTCTTTGAAAATGTTGCCCGGGACGGGACGCTTTTTCGGGCCCCAAAAGACTGTAGTCGGACTGGATGGTTGGGATCCTTGGTCTTTACTGATTTTAATACACTTGAAGGGGAAAGGCACGAAAATGCGCGGACGACAAGTGCGAAGAAAAGACGTAGGAAGAAAAGGCTTGCGGAAAAGACACGGCGATAAAAGGCACCTTCGTATATTTACATATTCTCATTTCAGTGCCATTTCCACGGTGCCGTTTACTGCCATATAGAGAACCCGTAACCCAATTCTTGGCCTTAGATGGCTTTTATGTTTAGCGCAAGAAAAGGCACTGTTTTGCGCTTTTTCCGGTGCCTTTGAAGAAGCACATATCCGACTCCCTTAAAGACACTCGTCATCCTCCTCCTCGAATCATCTGTTGCCGAAGCTTACCGGCACTAACACATGTCTTTACTCATCAAGTATGCAATATATGAAAACAGTTAGCAGCCCCTCTACACCATCACTAACCTTTAAAACTACTTAACAAGCTATATATCATGCGACGGATAGGCTGCCACTAGGTCACCAAGCCGTCACTCGCATTATGAACCATCACTCGTTTTATTTGGTGGCCTGGTTGTTACGATATGGAAGTTGGGGAGAACCGTGTACGTGTATTCAATGGTACAGAGAAAAGAGAGAAGGAGAAAGACTCGAGATATATACAGAAAGCATCAGCCCCTGCAGCAGGGCCGTGTATCAGACCTGTAACATCATGTACATCTGTAACACTGGTCATCACCTAGTCTAAGATATCTCTGCTTGGAAAGATATAGTCCGGGATAGTCTACACTACACACTCAACCGCTGGGACGGACATGTGGGGACACTGTCTCTTAGTGCCAACACCTACTTACATCGATGCGGGTAAATCTTCTAAGACATTATACCGTACAAAATTTACGAGTGATTAACACCTTCATCGTTCGAGTCCCTTGGATTGAACTTAAGTTCCTCCATTGGGATCATTCCTATTCGCTTAAATTACTCCGCCTCGCGCCAACTCAACTTAAATGGACACGTCTAAGATTATTAACATGACTGACGTCATCATCCGTTGAACAGTGTTCCCAACGGGATTTCAGAGATTTCAGGCCGGCGGGGCCGGGCCTTGATTATAAAATCGGCGACGGGTATCACCTTGATCCTTACCGATAATCATACTTACTTTTCTCGTGCCCAGCCACGGAGACGGAGTTTGAGCCGCACAAGTCTACCAATACAAGTGGTGGAAAGCGACGGTCAGGATGGGAGTAACAACCACACAAGGAAAGTAAAGTCAACCAAACTTCAGCACATGTTATCCCTTTTCCGGTAACCGGGTTCGGGCCCATATACGGGCCCGCTTTTAAAATACACAGCACACAACCACAATTCAGCCAAATGCCCCCAGAATGAATAAAAATACTCTACATATGGTGAAATTCATAAAAACAATTTTGTTTGGGTGTGAAACACCAAGCTTCATTGCAGCCCTCACACTTTATGGTGGTTTTCATGCCTTCTCCACTACCACCCTGACTTCTTTTCCACCTGCAAAAGAAACTATCTACTTTACTCTCCATCCAAATTGGGGAATGCATTCCTGGCACCTTTTGGTAGAGGGGAAGGGGTGTGTGCTTCGTAACCAGCCTGGTAGGCAGTGGGGGCAAGGAAGATTGTGTGTTGCATGTGTACTTGGATCGCGAGTCACAGCACTGTCTGATGTCTTGTATGAGAATGAAGACTTGTATGAAGATGGTGGCTGTATCAGGATATGCGGGACCCCTCCGGACCATCACCTTCGCTATCACTCCAAGACATTTGCCGCGCGCTATGGCGGCTGTATTTGACAAAATATTTTACAAAAGTACTGTTGCTTGTGTGTCTAACTCAGAATGCCATGATAGCTGACTGGTGCTCTCGATAGACTCTTTCTCTCCTGGTACAGGTCCATCCTGCTCCTTCTCCTCCTCCTTATTGTCCTTATCATTAGATAAACTGCAGAGGTCAACCATTGGCACCACTCGCTTCTCTGCATAATCTTCTATACACTGGCGGTCCTGTGTATCCACTTCACAAAGATCGATGACCTGGGATGTAGACTGTGAACCATGGCCTGGACTTGGAAATTCCCCCCGGTTTCTCAACCACTGCTCCTCAATCTCATCGATATACTGTATTTCAGACTGTGTATCATTGTCATCAATGAATACCAGATCTGAAGAGTACACACTCAGGCTATCAAGGGTAGTGGTGTCTGCCTTCAACTGAAGTGTTGAAAATGATCTCTTCTTTCGCAGGGGGTGTAATGTAGAAACATGAAGCCGAGCCGGTGCCGAAGAGGATGGTGGAACTTCAGAATGGGTGAGGGTGTGTTTTCTTTTCCGAACCTCAATATCTGCCAGTTCTGCTACTGTGGGAAGTCTCTGCATTGCACGACCATGAGCTTTGCGTCGGAGGTCTTCGGCATGCTTTGTAAGTTTCGGAGGAGGTGGAAATGCAATGGTAGTTGCTGTTGTGGCTGGCAGTGGTGTATATTCTGTACGAAGATCTTGAGCAAGGCCTTGGTAGCGTACCGCAAATTGCTCAGCTTCATCCAAGGGAAGACTAGAGCGAAAAATCTCAGTGTGTAGCAATTCTGCAGACAACAAAACCTCACCACCACCAACTAAATAGTGTTCAAAAAATGTGTGTTCTCCCTCCAAGTCATGGTCTGGAGTTGCATCTGATGGATCAATAAACCAGCGAGGATGAATAAGCGTCCGTGGTACTGATTTGTTTTCGGAAACAAGAATTTGCAGTGTGTGCCGACAAGGAAGCCCAAAGCTGGTGGGATTTCGGCAGAGATTTCTACATGGTGTATTCATATCACCAATAAGGGTATTCAGAATCCCATTTGCATATAAGGATTGTGCGGCATGCATTTCAGGTTTCAGGAGATCAATTGCAGTGCGTGTGATAACTGATTGCAGCTCATGCAGTCCTTGCATACCTGCAGTAGCTGGTTGATATCTTTTCGTTCTACTCTCAGCATTCCTAACCTCATCATGTCGGTCTTGATCCACAATACTGCGAATCAACTCCTTGGTTGCTTGTTCAAGATTCATCTTGTGATCAATAAAAGTCTTCCTAACAAAATTTTGACCCTTGTTAAGTGATGTAGACCGGAGGCCAAGATTCTGATACTGACTGGTGTATGCTTCTAAAACCCGGCGTTCCTTCTCTAAATCCCAGTTTTCATGATAGTACTGAATTTCGCAGGGTTCCAGAAGGGCAAACAAGTCACTTTTCCGTGCTGCTAAGTCATGCAGAGGTGCTTGAACAAGAGCCCAAAAAGCAGTCCATGTAGATTGTAGATCTGCAGCAAGTAGATGTCTGCGGTTATGTACCACAAATGCCTTGATATTTTGTACCATATGCCATCCACAGAGTTGGTGATACACTCCAATGCCAGCCCAAGTAGGTGAGTCCATAAATGCTTTGCGTAAACCGGCTCCCTGATCTGAAATCAACACTTTTGGATGTTCAATAGCACCATAAAACACCAGCTCATCCAGGCCAGTAAGGATAAATCCATAGTCTTCAGCAGCCTCCGCTCAGATAAAGCTCAGAGCTGCCGTAAAGCTCTTACCATGGTTGTCAACACCAACAGTCATAGCTAAAGGCATCTTCGTAGCATTGGTATTAAAGGTAGCATCGAGTTTTACCACAAACCCAGAACAAAATCTGCGTGCTTTTGCAACCTGTGCATCACTGACAAAGAAGATTTGATCAAGCCGTCTAATATGAACATTTGCCTTGAAGGTTTCAACCCAATGCCTCCGAACATGAAAGCCTGCATCAATCAGAGCCTTCATCATTCACTCGATAATCTGTACTGGTGTATTTTCATTCTTACTATGGCGTTCGTATGTCAGATTGTAGTATTCAGACTCTGATAATTGACGGGCTTTTGGATCCTGAGCATGAAGATATTGTCGGTAAGTTCCCTTTCGGTTCCTGCTCTTGGTTGCATCTGATATTGCTATAATATTGCCTGGATGAAGATGCGCATGCTCAGGATACAGCAATGGATTTGCTTCGAGTCTATGAGTGTGTGAAAGGTTCCGGTGCTTCAAAGTCCACATTGCCATTCGTTCACCCTTAAGTTCACCACTTCGATAGCAAAGCCTCTTGATTGTTACTGCAAACATGCATCCAGACTGATGGGTCTAACCAACAAAATATATTAGTAGATGTCTGGTAACTTTATCTGCAAGTCCACATACCAGTCCCTGTTGCTGTCGAAGGGCTTGTCCTTTCTCATCTACTCCATCCATTTCCTGGTATATCTCCTTGCGTACAGCATCCCCTGTAAGCTTTCGCTTGTTTTTTCCTTTGCCATAATGCACGCAGGAAAACACTCGAAGCTGGAGCATTTCATCCTTCTGGGTCTCCACTACTGCAAACCCTTCGGAGAAAGCATATTGTTGAAATCGCTGAAATGCACTTGCAGCATCCGAAAATTGATGTCCTTCCGCTGGTAAATCTGCACCACCAATTGCAAAGGTGCGAAGAACGTCCTCAATTAAAACTTTGGTTGCCATAGATGCAAGTGAATAGATACTAGAGGTGGTGGTGGTATTCATTTGAGAATGGAACAGACAGAGGCAAGGTGCAGTTCTCTCTCTGCATCTGTACTCGTCTTGAAATACCACCAAGAAAGTAAAGCAACTGTGTCCGGAGAAGAGAAGAGGCGGCGAGACATTTCGCGGGCCGGCGCGGCAAATGTCTTGGAGTGATAGCGAAGGTGATGGTCCGGAGGGGTCCCGCAGGATATGTATCAGGACCAGGGTGATGCGTCTCAGGTCAATAGAGCATACGCGTACGCATATGGGAGATTGTACATATACGGGCCTTTGGCCCTCGAGATAGAGAGAACCAATCAAGCCAATCAAGAAGTCACCGAACCATCCAAAGTAACATTGTGTGTTACGATATGGAAGTTGGGGAGAACCGTGTGTGTGTATTCAATGGTACAGAGAAGAGAGAAGGTGAAAGACTCGAGATATATACAGGAGGCATCAGCCCCTGCAGCCGTGACCGTGTATCAGACCTGTAACATCATGTACATCTGTAACATTGTGTGGCCAGAGCCGGCCGAGTGATTTTTTGTGAAGCCGAAACGCGCGAGGAACTTTTCATTGTTGATGGACTTCCAGCCTGCAGAAGGTCACACACAATGGAGAGACAAAAGTCAAAGTGCTCTAGAGTGCTCTCCATGCTTGCCAGAAGATCTTGATAGATTATGAGGCTATTGATGAGGGCTGTCTCCAGAATCTAGTAAAAAAGTGGACACCAATTGCATCAGGGTATGAGCTGTGTATCAAAATAGGTTCAGTACTGGTCAGCCACATCCACACCCACCTTGTGCTGGTTGTAGGCATCAACAATGACTGGTATATCAAGCTTTTTCTAGCGTTCTCCAGGAAGAAATGTGGAATTTACTCCACTTGCATTGGTACTCTTGTTGCCTGGATGCTTTCTCATTCTCAGCACCAGTGATTCCTCACCACTTAGAGGGTGGATTGTAGACATCATGGTAACAGGAGAACTGTGTATCCGTAGTAAGGTTGCAACCCCATCATTAACGGCTCCACTTCGATAATAATTGAAGATTTGAATTGGAGTAATGACATCCAGCTGAGAGAACGAGATGGGCAATCGGTTCCATACTTTGTGAGGAGGACAATCGGTTGTAAAGGATTGAATGTGGGAAGCTCATGAAGATCTGTCCAATTTTGACTTAGTTTTTTTGAGTGTTTTCTGTCGCATGAACCTGATCGAGCTGAGCTTCCGCTGAGCTGATATCAGGGCACACAGCCGGTAGGACATAAGGCACCCAACTACCTTGTATATATCTCGAGCCTTTCTCCTACTCTCCAGTCTCTGTATCTTAAGTCTATTCACATGGTTCTCCCTTTGAATATTTCAACATTTTCTTACGCCGCTTGGCCGAGTGATCGGCCGTGATTGACCCGGCTGGCTCAATATATGCTTCATCTGAGGAGCTATAATTATCGTCAAAGTTGAGAATTGCTGGTGAAGCTTCAGTAGTAGGTGAAGACACATCAGGTATAATGACAGGTCGGTGCTGCACCACTGTAGGTGGCGGAGGTGGTCTGGAGGAAGTGTGCTTTGGGCCAGAGTGATCGTCCATGATGTGGCGCTTGGCACTTTGTTTTTAACATTTTTAGGTGAGGATGGTGGAGATGAGAGTATAAGTGGTGGGGGTAGGTAGTTGACATTAAGGATCCGAGATCTAAGGGCTTCTCTGCTCATGGTTGTTGTGGTGTGGTAGATGGGAAGTGGGAAGGTGGTTGCTGCTGGGCTGGAGAATGGTACTCTCATAATCTCCAAAGTACTGCTATTTATATGCAACTCAGCACCCCAGAATTTGTCACAAGAATTCACAAATAGAAGCTTCTAATAGTTGTCTTTCAATTCATAATGCTCTAGGGGGGGGGGGGTTTAAGTGGGTGGCTGTGCTGTGGTAAGCGACAAGGCGCAGCGCATGCGAAAGCGGGCCCTTTCGTGGGCCCGCTACCGGCAAAGGGATAATAATACTCATTACAGACCTTGGGCCCATTAAAATCAAAATTTACGTTCGAGAATGCCCACCATTTTACTTGTCAATAGCACGATCGACTTTAAATCCGTTCGTAGCCATGCAGTAATAGTAAGAATCTTCGCTTTGATTTGCCGGGTGCCCACTGTTTGTATTTGCCCTTACCTGGATAATGCCGTTCTGTAGGGCAATAGAACATTTGCGCCTTCTAGCAGTGCTTGTTCTTTCTTTGTATGACGGTCTCAGAATGCCATGTTGCCAAATCACTACTCAGAAATACGGTGACAGTCAGTGCGCGTGAACCACAGGTTGGGAACTGGACCGGGTTCAGGCAGCATTATCCAGTTCCAATACTGGATTTAAGATATCCAAAAATCGAAACCGCCACCAGTATAAAACGATATTTTGTGCTCAATGGACAAATATGAGTACCGCGCAACACCTGGATGCATTTTAAATCAGTCAAAATTTACGTGTAGGGCCCATTTAGTAGATCAGTTGACGTCACAAGTCATCCTTATCCGAGGAATATCGCGGAGTTGGTATGGGTCACTTATGAGGGGTTACTAGAGGTGGCAATCCCAAATATCCACCTATGCCAACTACACGAATCTACCTCCGATATATAGCCAAGTAATCCAATCAACTAGCTCTACACGTACATTATGCCAGATCTTGAATCTGTCGAGCCGTTCTCGCGTGGCGCCCGCTTCAGGAATACTTCCCCAGCTTTTCTCTCTAGAAATTCGAACGAATCCTATAATTCGATCGACCCCGGGAAAATCCCGTCTTGGCATAAACCCGAGGCAGGATTTGCACGAGTTTCCCATACTATTTTAATCTTGTTCACTCTAAGCTTTATTGGCTGTTATTGGCTACATGTAGAACTGACGATTCGCGATCTGTTGATTGACAGCATTCTAAGGACGCCTCCAATAACCTAGAGAGGGGTTCTGGATTAATGGCAACAATGGAATGGACGGCACATAGGGAGGCTACTGGGCTACAGTTCCCGCAAGCACTTGGTGTCAAAACTAGACATGCTACTGTAGATATGGGCGAGAGTTACACTTAATTCTTGAACGAGGGTGCTACCTAAGCTGATGGCATTATGCGTCAGAGAGACGAAGAGGGTCCGCGGTGGGTTACGGATTGCATACGGGGTGTCGGTGGTTTTGTATGAATCTGTGCTAAGGTACTTCAATGTGAGGCACGTCAACTTCACAATAGCTGAACTGTACTACGAATTCCAATAGTCGAATTGAAAGAATGTTGCTTTCTATAGTGGAGACAAAGTCTCTTGAACTATCCACGGGAAGAATGTATGCCTTTATATATATGTAGAGCCTGGGTATCCGCGGAGGTAATGGAATGGTTTTCGGAGTACCTAGTGCCGAGTGCCGAGTGCCTAGTGGCGGGTGAGTGGGTAGCCATTATGGGTAGTAACAAAGAGTCGGCTAAAATCGAGTGAGATTGTGTGATACAGCATTGCCAGCAGTGGTGCAACTTGCGGCGGGGTTTCGGCCTGGAAGGCTGCCATGTTCGTATTTTCAAGTCTACCAATTCTTGACTGCGTTTTGGGTGTTAGTAAACCATGTTATCGGTGAGAAAGTTTGTCCGAGCTACATGTGTAAGGGGGGTTCAAAGGCACCTTGAAAACTCGTGACACTCGGTAGTTTAATCACAACGAACATCCACCTTCTTTCAGGTGAAGTCCCTCAGCCCCGCAATTCAAACAGAGCCTAAATATTGAGTTGATATTGAACCATCCCCGATTTTCGGAATTGTAAGATGCTCAAATGCCCCTGGGATATCTTTGTCGGTAACTATATGGGGTGCTCACATCATTATCCCATGGGACAGGAAAGGCTTATATCAATTCATGAGGAGACCACTATGAAGACTTTTGCAGTAGCTAACCTTTCTAAAGACAAATTACGACATTGCCATTGCCGAGTACTTCCATCTTATCTAGAGTTTGCGCCCTAGATTTTATTCCGACCCCTCGACCAATACCGACCACCGTGTGACCCGGAGTTACCCGAGAGTGCATGCATGTGCGGGTGTCTAGTATCCACCCGAGTACTTAATAAAGATGAACCTTATCGGTCGTAGAAAGGTAAAATTCAAGCTTCGCCGCCGCTCAGTTGGAGAGTAGGAAGTATTGGGTCAACAAATGACCGGTAGTCCTATCCAAGCTGGCAGAAGTTGGGGTCGGAATGATCCAGAAGTCCACAAATCTAAAACGAATGCATGGATATCAAAGTGAAGGGAGGTGTGGCCGTCGTTGTGGGGTTATGCTCGGTTGGTGGGTGGCACGTTTGTGAGGCTGTGTCCTGGCCGCTCGCTTACTTGATTTCACATGATCCCTGCCAAATCTGTACCTGTTAGATGTGAAACAATCCGTATTACTAGGTACGCACTCTACAGAATTTCTAAGTCATATTGAAATTTGTCAACCAAGCCAGCTCAGTCATATGTGGTAGACCAATAATCGGATTACCCGACGCTCTCCAGTAAATCATTCGTAGAAGTTAGCTGAAGGTCCATTAATAGTTATCCCAGCTGACCATAATGTAACGCGACTAGGCTGCCAACGTTCATACGTATTGTGAGGAGAACAACAGTTCCCAAGCCGCTACAGAACAGATCAACAGCTGATAATGATATTGCTTGTTACTCCGATATTCGGCTGGTCACGAAAGTTGATTCACCGCTAGCTAAACAGTCATCATATCAGCGCAATCCCACAGATAATCTTGAACATCGATGCGGTGAATGGGTGATGATAATAAAATTCTGTTAATAATAAATACATATAGATTATCAGAGTACTGTGTTTATCAACAAAACACTCTGTGTTCCCAAATCTCATCTGCTCTCTGTTGCATTTGGGATTCCCTCATCCACCTTCTCTTTCTGCAATTTAAATCCCATTCTAGGAGTTAAAAGTGCATGAAAGACAGTAACCGATACAAGCGCTAATATGACATATGTCCAGTTGCTGGAAAGAACGAAACCTATTGCTGGAAGCCCTAAGGTTCACGGTCGTGACTGTCTCGTTAGACTTCACACCATGACTGTCCGTTTAGACTTCACACGATGCTCGCCCTCATACTTAAGACGCACCTTTGTCTGTCTCTCTTGTACCTACAATCAACTCACTCATTCACATTAACAAAACTAGTGCTTTGCACTTACTACTCTTAAGTACTAATTACACTTGACAGCGATAACGCTCGTTGATCACACTTCCTATAGTGTACTAGAGTTAATTCAACAGCCGTACAGCAGGAACCATATGTGGTTCAGTTGAGTGGAATTCTTACTACTGATAACCGTCAACTAGAAATTCTTAATGTTTCATGTCTCCATCTCTGCAACGTATTAATTGAGTCCTTTGTGAATGGATGATGTTCGCCAATCGCGCGAGCACTAAGAGTTGCTGCTTCTGCCATGATTGCAATAGCTTCATCGATGCGACCTTGAGATTTGCGTGTATAACCTAGGTTATGCATGGCGTTTAAGGTATCTGGATGGTCCATCCCGAGCACTCTCTTACTCGTCTCCATGACTTGCACTCAGTGTTTTCACCGGTCCGGGGGTGGACCAGTCTGGACTGGACCGGTCCGGGTTTAGTCCAGTATGGTCCAAGGATTTTTCGGACTGGAATCGGACCAGTCTGAAATTTCATCGGACCGGTCCAGACTCAGTCTGGACTGGTCCTGGACTGCATCGCAGGGTTAGGTTTATACTTGCTGAAATCGGGTTAGGAATGGGGTAAATATGCCCTTTGGACTGGAAACCCACACAATACTAGAATAATTGTACTCTAGATGTCCATTCGTACGTGCCCAGTGGTTAAAAGTAGGGACGAATCACGGTTTTGGCGGTCACATGATAGGATCCATACCGAATCTGGATAACTACCATTAGTAGGAATGGACTAGTCCAGACCAAGCCCGTCCAGTCCAAGACTGCCTGTTTGTGGTCCGGTCCAGTCTGACCTTCCGGTTGGACCGGACCGTACTGAGCCCTACCCCAGACCGGGTCCGTCCGGACTGGTGAAAACACTGCTTGCACTTCCAGCTCCTCGGCTTCCTTCCACCGCCCTTGATTCCTGAATGTCAATGCGAGGTTGGCGATACTGCTCAAGGTGTGTGGATGCTCCAGTCCGAGCACCCTCTTTCTCGTCTCCATGACTTCCACTTCCAGCTCCTCGGCTTCCTTCCACCGCCCTTGATTCCTGAATGTCGATGCGAGGTTGGCGATACTGCTCAAGGTGTGTGGATGCTCCAGTCCGAGCACCCTCTTTCTCGTCTCCATGACTTGCACTTCCAGCTCCTCGGCTTCCTTCCACCGCCCTTGATTCCTGAATGTCGATGCGAAGTTGGCGATACTGCTCAAGGTGTGTGGATGCTCCAGTCCGAGCACCCTCTTTCTCGTCTCCATGACTTGCACTTCCAGCTCCTCGGCTTCCTTCCACCGCCCTTGATTCCAGAATGTCGATGCGAGGTTGGCGATAATGCTCAAAGTGTGTGGATGCTCCAGTCCGAGCACCCTCTTACTCGTCTCCATGACTTGCACTTCCAGCTCCTCGGCTTCCCTCCACCGCCCTTGATTCCTGAATGTCGATGCGAGATTGCCGATAGTGCTCAAGGTGTGTGGATGCTCCAGTCCGAGCACCCTCTTTCTCCTCTCCATGACTTCCACTTCCAGCTCCTCGGCTTCCTTCCACCGCCCTTGATTCCTGAATGTCGATGCGAGGTTGGCGATACTGCTCAAGGTGTGTGGATGCTCCTGTCCGAGCACCCTCTTACTCGTCTCCATGACTTGCACTTCCAGCTCCTCGGCTTCCCTCCACCGCCCTTGATTCCTGAATGTCGATGCGAGATTGCCGATAGTGCTCAAGGTGTGTGGATGCTCCAGTCCGAGCACTCTCTTACTCGTCTCCATGACTTGCACATCCAGCTCCTCGGCTTCCTTCCACCGCCCTTGATTCCAGAATGTCGATGCGAGGTTGGCGATACTGCTCAAGGTGTCTGGATGCTCCAGTCCGAGCACCCTCTTTCTCGTCTCCATGACTTGCACTTCCAGCTCCTCGGCTTCCTTCCACCGCCCTTGATTCCGGAATGTTGATGCAAGGTTGGCGATACTGCTCAAGGTATCTGGATGCTCTAGGCCGAGCACCCTCGTTCTCGTCTCCATTACTTGCACTTCCAGCTCCTCGGCTTCCTTCCACCGCCCTTGATTCCAGAATGTCGATGCGAGGTTGGCGATAATGCTCAAGGTGTGTGGATGCTCCTGTCCGAGCACCCTCTTTCTCGTCTCCATGACTGGCACTTCCAGCTCCTCGGCTTCCTTCCACCGCCCTTGATTCCTGAATGTCGATGCGAGGTTGGCGATACTACTCAAGGTGTCTGGATGCTCCAGTCCGAGCACTCTCTTACTCGTCTCCATGACTTCCACATCCAGCTCCTCGGCTTCCTTCCACCGCCCTTGATTCCTGAATGTCGATGCAAGGTTGGCGATACTGCTCAAGGTGTCTGGATGCTCCAGGCTGAGCACCCTCTTACTCGTCTCCAAGACTTGCACTTCCAGCTCCTCGGCTTCCTTCCACCGCCCTTGATTCCTGAATGTTGATGCGAGGTTGGCGATGCTCCTCAAGGTGTCTGAATGTTCCTGGCCGAGCAACGCTACACGCATCTGGACGCAGCTCTGAGCTACGGCTTCTGCTTCATAGTAATGACCGGAGCTTAAAAAATACCCAGACATGCCAAAGGATATCGCCGCAGCATCTAGTGATTCTATGTGAATGTGCTTTGTTAAAGCAGAAGCATGAGGGAGATATACTCTCCATACAGACCAATTCTCATGCTCTCCGTTGGGTAGTATACTGGCCAGCGCCTTTGCGGTCCTTTGTCCAATCAAATTCATTTCCTGCGTCGATAAACAAGCTTCGATTGAAACGTAAACAAGGGCATGCATCTCGTATGCTCTATCATACTCTACCACAGTACTGGCAGTAATAAGTGAAAAATTGACAAGCTTGCTGATGGCTTCACAAAGGGTAAAGTCATCATCACAGCCCTCTAATCCACTACGGGCTAGTAAATCATGTGGGATACCCTGGCGATCTACACAGGCAATAAGTTTGAGCAAAGAGCCTGCAAGAGGCGACTGTTCCTGGATTTGTTGGAATGTGATCGAAAACGTTGTTAAGATAGTTTCAGTATTCGCATCCCTTCGGAGGTCATTGAATGGCTTCGATAAAAGACGCTTTTGGGAATCCCTTGTGCTATTGAATCGCTGGAGGTACTCGGAAGGTGAGAGCAAGCGGTTTTGGCGTAAAAATGCTGCCACTTGTACAATTGCGAGCGGTAGGTATTGCAATTCTTTGAGCAATAGTGAGATCGATCCGTCGTATTTGCATTCGTCTTCGGTAGCAGCGGGATAATGCTGCTTGAATAGCTGCACTGCTTCCGCAGGAGAGAGCTCCTGCTTAGACAGTGTGTTCCTGCCAGCTAGAATATCCGCCACTGTATAGTCCCTTGTAGTGGCGATGACGATTCCTTTAGTGCCTTGTGGAATAAGTTTTGCTAGCCCGTCAATTTTCATAGTTCCACCGATGCTGACACTGCCCTTTGTCTCAGGGAAGAAATCGAGTACATTGTCGGCATTATCCAAAACAAGGACCCAGTCGCCGCTTGCGTGACACTCGAACCAATTCTTCACGACCAACTGGATATCCTGATTTGGGTCATCCCACCCCGGAAGTTGAACTAGTCCAGCCAATTTGCGGTAATCTTGTTCAAATCGGGGTGCGCTTCCAGCGTGGACCCAGAAAACAGAGACCTGCGATCCTTTGAATTCGTAAACGAAATTGAGTATGTCCTGAGTTTTCCTGTATCCGTTGAGAATATTTAATTACAATTGCATCATTTGGAGTCAACATACCCGACGCCACCCAGGCCCCACAGAGCCAGTCGTCGATGGCCACCTGCTTGATCCCCGTGACGGTTTAGCTGGTCTTTTATTTTCTGAGATGTCCCGATGTAGTCTGCATTTCTAGAAAAGGGAACCATGAAGTAAATAGAGGTTCCAATATCTATTCACATCGTCCAACACATATCAGTACTGCAGTCTTGGCATTTAATAGAATCTTCTTCATCCTAACTACTTACTGTTTGCTCCACGTAGCCGGGCAATTTCTGGAGCCTTCTTAACCATATCTCTCATCTTCGAACTTACTGCCAAGTAGTTTTCATCAATCCTAGAGGTGAATTTCACAAGGTTCGAATGGTCCGAGTTGATTGATATCTGGTTATGAACATCCTCTTCCGACATGAACCAAATGGCGGACTCCTTTGTCACTATCCTTACGGGCTGGCCAGTCCGTAGCCATTGTCCATCCTCGGTTTCCTTAATCACCAGTTAGCGGCACTGTGTTTAGCGTCTAACCCAAAAAACACGTACCTCCACAGTTTTTGTATCTTGTCTTTCAAAAAAAGACACGACAAAGCAAGATTTTAGACTGCCTTTGTAACTGCGTAGGAAGGCAACGTGAAGTGTGTGTAACAGTTGGGAATCCTCTGAAAGATCATGTACGAATGGCGCATTTTTTTTCCCCTTTACTAGCGATAACAGATTATTGTTGTTGAGGCCTCGATTGGGGACTCCGAAGAGGAAAATCCCAACGCATGCGTGCAGGATTGCTAGGTCGTTTTCAGAGTTTCCTTGCGCGGCATCAACTAACGCCTATAGACTCGGTTGTTTTAGTTAGCCGAAGTATATCCATTGTGTAACGTATCAATTGCGGCCAATAGAGGTCTGCATTTATTGAAAAGCATGTGACTGGGAGAAGAAACAAACCTGCTTGATAACCAAACCACCGAGGCTGTGCCCCACGAAGACTATAGGCCGACTGATTTCCTGTGTTATTGATTAGAAAACATTTTGAAATACACATAAAGTAAATAGAGTACAGTCTCATCCTCTCGGGCACCGTGAACGGCAGTCAAAAGATCCCTTGAAAAGTCCATCAGCGAGGCAGTTGTTGTGCTCTCTTGTAAATCCGAATTGTAACCCCAAGTGAGAGTTCTGAATTCAGGAAAATCCAACGGGAGAATATCTCTCAACCACATCAGATGAGATTGGAGAGGTGACTTCCATGATCCAAATGCATGTCCGCAAAGTCCAGTAACGGCGACAACACTAGCATGATTTTGTTTTAGCCTCTGCATTCAGCTGCCCAGGAGCGTGGTAACTCACTCAAATTTTGGTTTCTGCGGCTTCAGAGGAGAGTATAGAGGCGTAATACCATAAAAGTCACAGTCAACGATGATGTTAGATTCCCGGGGCATGGCTAAGTCGGCAGGAAGCTGGAAAGGCATCTGACTACGAGGACGACATTGCGCAAAGATCGATGGCTCCTGGCAGAAGGTAACTGTTGCCACTAACCAGTTTATATAGGGTACTAACGAGAACGCGAGGATATTCTCTGCCTGATACTCCGCATCGCATTCCAGACTATTAAGATACTGTCGGAGGCGGATTTCATTGATGGACGTAGGAAGTGGAGACAGCCGTAATGTGCGGGGCTGAGATGGTAGATAGAGCGGTGGCTGTTGCTGCGTTCTCCCTTGAGACGAAAACATGACGCTGGTTCACAATATCGCAGTACACGAAAACAGATCGTTGATAAATGGGTGTAGGGGCGGAAGAGAAGAAAAATGTCAGATTCCTTTCTTTACCCCGCATCCAGCTTACGGGGCTGCGGCTGGTTAATTACCATTGCTACAGTTTCTTGCGCTTAAGGTGTGGTTAAATATGTAGTGCAACCGTCCTACCTTGCAAAAAATAGCGTATAGACGAATCAGAGCCACTGATAGGATTAGGACCGTTGTGCAGGAGCGACACGATTGGATTCTTCTATTCTAAATTTTGTCTGCATTGCAGGATGCATGTGTTCGCAATTCAACTTGGAACGGCAGCTGCAATGCACAGTGAGACACTAAGTGTGCGGTCCTGGAGCGTTTCGTTTCACTTTGCACTGCTGAGCACAGTGCGCTTACAAGGCCACAGCCTGAATCGCGACCTCGAACCACAATCTTGAGTTCGAGAAATACGCCTCGGGTCTGCAGGTCTCTGGGCTAGTTAGTTCGATAGTCCCCGGATTGCAGTTGCTCCAAAAGTTAACTGCGAACGTGCCCTCGCACTGAAGGTATTGCACGCCGTAGATGTTTACAGCGTATTGTGAAATTGTTACATTCATGCCGGATGTTTTCCGATCTGCTATTATAGGCGCTACCAAGTCACTACTATCTACCCTGCGTAGCCCATTCCTTTCTCTTTCCTACTTTCTGGCGGTAATCAATTTAGTTATTACGTATTCCTCTCACGTTGCACCAAAAACCACTTGCCACGTACGTAATCTAGCGCTACTTGTCATCACTAACTTTAAGAAATATCGCAGAAAAATAACAGATAAGTTGGGCAAACATTTTCTCCTATCCTTTTTTTTTTACTTTCAAGTTCAGCCGGTTTGATGTTAGTGGTTGGGTCGTTGCAATTCAACTGGTGTTGCACTTGATTTACAGATTTGAATTGAGATTCGGCTGTAAGGCATCAGTGTCAAGATGACCCCGCTGGGTATTGCCAAGTAGTGGGGTCGGCGCTTTCACCCACTCATCCAGCGCAGATCTTCTGCCACAACAGTTCACACCCCACTTCTCACCGCTCCACTTCTTCGTTGCTCACCTCAAGCTCAAACCCCGCACCTCTCGTGCGCATAACAGCAACCGGTCGCGACGAAGTGAATGTCCTCGCCCTAAAGCGCCGCGACAACCAGATACTCCGGGAAACGTTAGAGCCTTGCGTCCGAACATTGTAATTAGTCTTTATTGTCATATTTCGTAGCTGGCACGCGCAGTGCTGCTTCGAAGTTTGTTGCGGAGACCCATTGCGCCAAATTAATGGCAAACGTAGAGTGCAACGGCTTGGCACAACTCGAAATTTATTGGTCGGCACCTCAGTTATTACAATATCAGTTGCTAACAGAGCAGACAGTGGAATAGGATCGGACGCAGTCTATTGATTGCTTACTAGACAACAAGAGTGCAACTGATCGAAGATGATGGCCACAATTAGGTGCAGAATCTAACTGCACTTATAAGAGATGGGTACCACTAAGCGAGAAGTGGTCATCAATCTACTAAGTAGCTTGAAATTCACGGTGTTCAGGGTGTCAATTGGAAATCCACTGTTTGTAACTTCCATAAGTTTCCCCTACCGACCCTATGCTATACGTATGTTCGGTTGCTATAAAATATAGCAGCCTTGACGGTGTGGAGCCGGTATTTGCAATAAAGATTTATGCACGCAATCGGCTAGCATCAGAAAAATTTACGCGCGTCAGCAGCTGCATCTATATAATGTGAAAGAACACTGGAACAACCAGCGATATAGGGTGAACACGAATCAAGGAAGAACACGAAAAAATATTACGATGAATCAAGCGAATGCTTGATACGATCGACAACACTACCCAATCCTTCAAGCGCAATTATTACCCACCATCACTTAGATTACATCCCAGCGTCGCTCCAAGCAAGCTGGTATCATTCCCATGTAAATTTAAGCTTTACCCCCTGCACATAAAATTTTCTCGCTCAGAACTAAGTCGTCGGACATTCCAATTCACATTATTTGAGTTTACCAGCTATCATTAACTATTATTTAAGCGAGCTCACTGCAACCTCAGCAACAATATCTTCCGGGTCAGACGTTGCTGCGATAAACCTCTCGGTGTCACTGACAGTCGGAGTTAGCGTAATAGGTTATAGAAGCTCCTTCCAGTACAGTTCTATCGGAACCTCTGCAAATAAACCTGCTAACCCGAGAGTGAAGGATTATTTCACGAATAGCACGAGATGTTTTACCTTCTTTCCGTATCGCAAACAATCAAACTCAAGAACGAGTTAGGAGCTGACGGTATCATCGTCTTCCAATCCGCTTCATTGGACCTGGAGCAATCGACAGCCAGTGTGTTTGACAGTAGCACTATCGACCTCCTAAATGCAGGCGACCGCCTTCTCCACCTTTGCATCCGCCGTAGAGATAACGCAATTGCAGTCAACAGCTTGACCGCCGGCGGAGATTGGGGTCCAGAGGAGACGACTCCAAGGCAAGTTTATTGGGCCAAACACCACTATCATGATCTATGACCACGGCGACCACTATCAGATCCTCTTCGATTATCACACTGTTCACTACTACAAAAAGCGGATCTTGAAGAGCGCGACAAGTATCTCCTACGGAATCGCTGATGGTCAAAGCCTCGTATTCTCGAATCCCCTCGCAGTGACAACATATAGTTCTATGGCACAGTTTGTTGCTGGTGGCGGATAGGTTTGTCTCACTACTGGCGCTCGAGACAATGCTCTACTAACCATGTTTGTACAGTCATCTAGGAGTGTTGGTGGCTTAGGCTGGAAAGGATGCTGAGATGTTTCCTATTAGACTGGCCATTGTGGAGTTAGATATAGTTAGCCCAACTTTGTTTTAGTTCTTAACTAGGGATTTAGCCAGGAGGCTGTCGGGGATTAGACCGAAGGTTCCCGGGCCTCAGCCTTGGTAATATCAGGTCCTTCTGGTGGCGGGTCTGGTGTCTTTCTGGCCCCGGATATGCTGCCATTTCCGATATATATACGCCTACCTTACTCTTTCTTAGTACAATAGAAAATCACTTTGTATGATGGTCAATTCAGTATCTCTATTTCGTACTCGATTAATCAACATTAGTTTCCATTATAACTAACTTCCTGAACAGCGTATTTCACAATATCAAGGATGTATTATCAAAAATTTTGCTTCCGCGATAGATTCGAATTCAATTTGTAGTCTTGCGCACCATCTTACCCATTCGTTGGGTGTCCTTTGTTCTGTTCCTTCATATAGTTAGCAGCTCCCGCTGGCTTCGTTAAACCTCTGGCGAGCAGAGCAATAGTACCCATCATATTCTGCTCACCGTGAAAAATTACCCCACCTCGGACCGTGACTCGCCCTGAGTCGAACAGCATTCCTGAGCTGCTTGATTTTGCCCCAGGTTTTTCAGAAATCTGCTGGCCTCATTTCTCGAGATCGCCCTTAGCAGTGTTGTCAACCGTCCCGTCCAACGGCAAAAATACAGTCATCGGCCGTCATCCAGCGTCGCCGGCCGACATCGGGCGGTTACTATTAATACATATACTGTAACTGTTGAGCGCGCGGTACAAGATATAAATAGATTTATCTATATTTCTAGACTCTCAATCAGTAGTAAGCATTCAGGTTCGGATGGAGCAGATGTTGAAGGATCTTGCTTCACAGCCAAGATAGTGGAGAAATGTACTTATTATAACTGAATATCTATTATGTATGATGACTCGCAAATCATCAATGGATGTCGGACAATGACGGACAATGACGGCCGGGGACGGAAATTTACCGTCAACGGCCGTCCCTTCCGTCCGTCCCCGTCCAGCCTCAAAAAAGACGGCGCCGTTCCGTCCGAGCTCAGGACGGACGGGACGGTTGACAACACTGGCCCTTAGCGAAGGTTCAATTAAAGTCTAGATAACCTAAAAGGTGCATTATCTTTGACGAGGCTTGCAAAATTTCCAGTAGATGGCTACTAGATGTGGTACAGGAGACTCCTCCGGGTGTACCCTAAGATAGAAACAAATAATAAAAAGTGGGTAGTACCCAGCAGTGGAGAACGACATTCCAATACGGGCGAGACATCGCCCAACGCCGCTCTCTGGTTGTTGCATATATACTTGGATCGCCTTTCTCAACCACCATTACGATCTTGGATGAGGATATGGCTTGTATGAGGATACGGGGAAATGTGTCTCAGCTAGATAAATGAATATGTGCGACCGTACACATACGGTCCAATTGGCATCGATAGAAAGACAATCAATTAATCAACTATTTAATGTAACACTCGTGCAGAGGTTTGCCGAGTGATAGTCCCATGACGCTTGTGATCGTACGAGTGATGACAAGGTGATTAAGTGATAACTCCGAGCACGCCCGAAGAAACCGTATCAGTCGCATATACACTATGTCACACAAACCAGCTTATTAGTAAAGTGAATGCAGAAACCACCTGACTTTGTGCGAGCCCAAATATGTTTTAGATGGGGCCTGATCAGGCCCTGGTCTTCCAATATCTGGCTTGAGTGTAGACGACAACATGGGGACCTGACCTGCTGGCGCCAGGCGGACTGTTTCCCTCCTTAGTAGTACCTTACAAAGAAGATAAGTCGGTCTCCCCGTACCGAGCTCAATGAACAACAAACGAACATATAGCTGTATTCGCTTAGCCAAGATAACTCCAGGTCGTACCTTCGATACTATAGCGCACTTATCGGTGGTGGCACGCTAGGTGGTTCCAAAAGGTCTAGAATGGGCGACAGGTAAGTGTTACATGTTGATAAGTCACGGACGGTGAGTTCACCTTTTCATTGCTGGCTATACGGTACCACCGGTGGAATTAAAATGGCATTGCTCATCTCTCTTCTTTAATACAAACTTGCAGAGGTCATTTGGCGTCGATATATGAATCAATTGATGCTGTCATATGTAATAATGCAATAGGTATTAGTCGGAGGAGTGATATATTAGGGTGGAATTGCCCCTAGAATAGGAAACATAGATCTCATCTTTCCTGTATGCCTGCCCTCGAGATCTGGACTATCTGGACTGGAGAAAGATTGAACGCAAAATTTGACGGAAAATCAGAAGAAAGCCACAAAGAAGATGAAGTGATTGGACACCTACCTCGCCCGAGCGTCGTGTGGTGAGATAGCTGTTACTATCGTGAGGGCGGTAGTTTGTTGCACAGCTGCTTTACCGGGATCGCTCCATTAGTAGCACTATCAACTCAACACCTCAACCAGCATCAAACTCTTACTCGCATCAGTCACGGTGTATATTCTTATTCATGTCAGAGAACTTATTTCTGTGTCTTGTGGCGATGTCAACCTTGGGGGTTAGAGTTGCGAGCATTGGAGTTAGTTTCGGATCCCAAGCCAACCCGGACCCATCAATTAGGCAACAGGCAAAGCCTCTAGTTTCCCCGCAGATGTCGTTAATCATATTACGTCACTCCCTATCTCTACTACTGAAAACGGCCAATTGCTATCAGTGCATCTGGGTTAGGGATTCTACTGGTTCTACGTTCCGATTAGTTGATTACATGTCACCACCGTCACAAACCCAATCCCGCTCACAGTGCTTCTAAGGCGAACGATAGGAGAGTAGACTCAAGGGAATGCAGGAAGCTTAATTATCCAATGGCAAACTCGGGAATTCCATCTACCGCCGGCATCACCCCACCATCCGCCGAGTAATAGCCCCTACTCTAGTCTTAACCACTTTCGAATTTCACGCTGCTATTTCGTACACACGTGGCGTCAGCATTTTCTCAAGTCTGTTCCCTACTCTCACCGCTCTGTACCATAAGAATATACATGTGCACGTTACTCTCCCCTTTACAACAATGACCAAACACCAACCGTATGAATAACAAACAAAAATACAACGACAAAAATCATCATGCTGTAAACCATGCCCATAACACAATAGTGATAAATCGACACAGGAGACCACTCATTCATCAAAACCAAAATAACTACCAGAAAACTACAATGTAATCTCTGTTCGTGTAACCCCCACAACGACCGTATTCTACCACCTGTTTGAGGCTGCCAAGATGTCTGTTTTGAGCATCAATAACCTGTTTTGGCAAATTTTGACCATTGAAACACTTTTTGTCAGTGGACATTCTTTTGGTGACATACAAATATCCGACTTTTTAAAAATCATTAGCACAACAACCAACATTAGAAAATATAAGCCGAGTTTATATAACTGTAGAGAAGATGCCAATGAAGTAATATGTGCAGAGAAAATTGTGAAAAGATCTTTTCGGACTCGCTAATAGCATCAGAGGCTCAACTGACTATCTTTCCCACCGAACTTTAATTGTTGGACGACTTCGCTTCACTTCCAATAACAGCTTGCCCAACAAGAAACTTTGGTGATTCTTTCGCTACCCATACTCCACCTCATGCATACGGCCCAGGCGCCTTATTAGGGGTGTGGGCGCGTCCAAAGCCCACACCTAACAAGCCGCTCGCTAGCGTCTATTCAACTTGGAGCTCAATTAACTCCATGAGTTTTACTTTGACCAGGATATTGTTTATATATGAAATGTAGTTAACAAGATGCTCTTTCACTTGCTTGCCTCCTCTTTTAGTTTTGTCTAATATTCAAGGAGTTGTTGTAGATCAAGTACAGTGGTTTAGAATATACTCAGCACTGCTGATGCTGCTAAGCACTGCTTAGCACCACTGGTATTTTGCGTCAGGTAAATTATTTCTACCTGATGCTTAGATACATGTTGTATACCATCAGGTAAATCTTTTCTACCTGACTGTAAAGTGCATCTGTGATGAGTGACAGCTCATGACTCAAATGTAGTGACCTGAACCTGTTCACAGACAGTTCTAGTATCT
>Ga0307514_10000391_pt1 | contig 99721 bp, 94 predicted proteins | sample 16_EM_MG_FD_203088 | JGI IMG/M metagenome (GOLD analysis project Ga0307514, IMG submission 203088) | Populus trichocarpa ectomycorrhiza microbial communities from riparian zone in the Pacific Northwest, United States - 16_EM | ecosystem: Host-associated > Plants > Roots > Unclassified | place... | reverse complement strand
GGGGAGGGTGTTGTTTGAAGTGGCCCATCAATGTGTGATTGATGAGTGCAGTGGCATCCGGAGTAAGAGATATCATTAGCGATGGACAAAATATACCTCAATAATCATCTTGAGAAAATATAACTGTGGCCTTCTTTTCACTGGCATATTAAACCAGCTCACAAAGAATATCTATGGCGACAAGTGCTAAAGTCTAATGAGCAAGAGGTTGAACATAGTGGGATGTCGTTGGCTGACACCCCAAGGTATCGGCGGTGAAGAAAAATTGATGGTAAATGAGATCAAGCACTTCCATTTGCATGAACAATGATTTCTTACCATCAATGGCCTTGGAGCATTATACATTAGCGAACAGGAGCTCCTAAACCTGAATCCAATGCTCGGTCTCAGAGCGCAAATCCAACAGGTAACTAAGAAGCACAGTTCAAAGCGCCAGATTAGCCAACCATTCTTGAATTGTACTCATCATCAGATACAAATATGGACATTGTGTGGTGTAGTTAATATTGTAACTCTAACAGAAGAGCAATATAGAGAATACAAGACTTACAGCTTCTCGTGTTTGTGGATTGAGTTTGAATGATAGACCACTGTGCAATTGTGACACCGATGGTGTTCCTACAGCAGCACCTGCTAATGCCCACTGATGATCCTGAGCTTCAATGGGAAGTTTGAAAACTTGTTCAACCATCCTGTAGTTGTCATTGGATAACTTTGGCCAAGGTGTCATCATGAATACAATTACTTCCATGAATCTTTTGGCTACCTCAAAAGTAGTCATTTGGTGTTGAGGAATGTTCTGATCTGCACTGGCCTTGGATTGTGGAGCATTCTGGTCTCCACTAGACTTGGTTTGCAGCAGCACCCGGGCAGATGGTGCACTGTCAGAGTCAGAAAATGTATTGAGATGGGCTGACTTTTGGTGTTTGAGCAGGATGGTGCCATTGACCCAGATGGTTTTCGGGAATTTAGAAACAGAGGGTGTGAAATAACAGTATCAGCACAGCTCCGGTTCATGGGCAATTGATTCCTTCTAGTTCATAATGACTTGTTCTGGCGCACCTGCCCTAGAAGTACAACCCCCGGCTGGTGATCCACATTGTCTTCTTCGATATCCGATGACAGGGTGGACTATGCAGTGTTCTCACTTTCATCTTCACTGTCGTTATCACTGATGTTCCGATCGGTATCCTCATCCCGCTTCATTCATGCAATCATGGATATTAGTCATCTGCAATATGATACAAGATGGCAGATACTTCGATGGCAAACATTTGATGGGAAGTGAGGATTTGCTGCTTTCTTGAATGTGAGTGGTCTCTCAGGATGTGCTTCTGGATTCTTCTGTGAATAGTGATTTCTCACATGGCTGGGTGTAGGTTCCAGTTGATGTAATGACGACAGACAGTTGGGGTATGTTGGAGAGAGTGTATATAGAGTAAATTGAAGATTACGTGTAATAGAATAGTGGGAAGAATGGAGCACGAAGTTGCACATTATCAAGGAGCATGCAACTTGAGGCATGTCTTGAAGGTTTCACTAGGGATGAATTCAAAGGTTCATATGGATATTGAGGATGGCAGTCCAGTGTTGCGATTAAGGATGGTGTCTAGTTTACAGGAATGGATGGAATCATTGTCAGGTGCTCCAGAATAGATGGATTCCTAATGCTGAATGTTAGCAACTCCTATCAACAACACTCTGTATGGATGCAAAAATTGGAGCTTGGCTCAAGCCAATGCACACAGAATACAACCAGACGTACCTGAACAGGATGTACCGGAAGAAAACTCGTGAAATTCATTAACCCTTGGTGCTGGCCGAATGGAGCACTATGAAGCTGGATGAAAACATGTGACCCTGCATTTGACTTCTCTATATGAAGTAATTATGCGTGAATACTCGAGCATTTCAGGTGACCACATGGCATGGAATTGGTACAGCATTGAGAATCTGCAAAGCTCGTTAAGTGACAGCAGAGTTGTAAGGGGTCATACTGAGTCTAGTGTCGATCAAGAAGAACAATGAATCTTGGCATGTGGTATATCAGCCAGAAGGACGCATGTATATACACGGTAGTCCATTGTATCCCGGTGCAGCAGCGCAGTCAGCTGTCAATAAGGTAATATCGTAAGAATAACTTCCCTTTCATGTATTCATTTGGGTTGTGTCCACAACATATCCACTACAACAATATAGCAGTCAATGGAGGAGTGAGAGAATTTGGTATAAATAAGAGAGATACCCAGGTAGACATTCAGGCGTAGAGACAATATGGTAAGGTACAATGGATGATTCAGGGGAAATCTTCTGGATTCAAGCACTCGTCAATGCCAAGATTGCTAACAACTGAGTCATCAATTCTCACTCACATTCTGATTTTGCCCCGAATATCTAGTCAGTTGCCCACCATTAAATCATGTTTTCATTATGAGTCTCACTACTACAATATACACTGCAATAAATGGTGAGGTTGAAAGCTATATACAACAATAGTATGAATGCATAGTGAGATGTTATATCACAGCGGGCAGAGGAGTGATGATTCTATGAATGCAGTTGCAGGGAATTGACGTGCACCAAGGATTACATGGTTATGGTAAGATTCATTTGCTGGGTATTGCAGACTCACCTGACTCTGACAGTTGATTGCAATCTATGAAGTTGTCTGTTCTTTACTTGAGCTTTCAATAGTCTCTCTCCTCAGACTCCTGTCATGATGGAAATCTTTTCATATAATCTATTTTCAGATACGGATTGTGGTGGCCCAAACATACTTGTACTCAGAAACAAGTTAAGTCTGCATTCGAAACAATGAGATCTAAGGCCTTCTTGAGTGAGTGCAGTACATGGGTGAGTGAGAGTTGCTGGCCATATTGTAGAGTCGCTGAGCAGAATCTGTCGTTTGACATATGCGCTCCCAAGCTGCCGCTTTTTTGAAAGAGCTCAATGTTGCAGAAGCTATTTTAGAATTTGAATGCAGAGATCCAAACATACTACATAGGCAATGTTAAGTTAGGTGAGGTTGATAATTGGCCAGGTCTTTTCATGTATGGTGTAGTTATGCAGGGCTACTTTTCTCCAATGGACAGTTGATATGGAGCTAACAGTTTAAGGCATTGTAGTAGTGGCCTTCACATACGAATCAAGCATAGAATAATATGTTAACAGAGGGCGAGCAGGATGAGCCACCTGCACATAAATGTACAGTGTCTTGAGAGATGACAATCTGTATGTACAGCGTCCACTGAATCAAAGCCGAAGAATACGTGTTGAGTATGATGCAACCACCAATAAAAAGAGTAGTATGATGAGAGGTACATGCACTTCGGAGGCTAATTGTCACTGTTCAGGCATGCCTGAGCTGAAATGAGACATTCATAATGAGTCGCAGCTTGCCAAAGTTGGCCTCATAGAAAGCCAAGAATGTCATTCTGGACTGGATTGTTGATCTCATCTGTGCCTGAACTTTAATCATACGCCAGGACATACTCAGCAGCAAAAAGAGCAGCATTGCCATGAGTACCTGAGCCGTGTCTCAGTCTCCGATGTTCTACAATGCAAATCGGAGGTGTATCAAAATGACTATAATCTTCCTGTACAAGCTGTGGCTCTGCTACGAATAAGTGAGCTCATGACTCATAAACTGACTCAGGAACTCAATAATCGTATAGACTGTGTTACTTGCTCGATGGGATTGGCAATTATGCAGTGATGGAGATGACGATATGTGCCCAGGACTCTCTGGTGCATCTGGGATGAGATCATGCGCCAGCAATAGGTATGGGATTGCCAGGAACATGCCAGCCGTGTCACAAATTCCGACACAACTACTTAATGTTGCCTGGACTGTCTCCTCGCTAAATTGGATGGGCGAATGAGTGGTGCTTTGTCTCCTAAAATTTGAGTCAAAATATATGCCAATAATTCTCAGCTGTACTTGAACTTTAATTATATTGCAGTAAACGCTTTGGCTTTGCCTGGAATTAGTGAGCCAGTGTGTCACATTCTGACACAGTTATTCATTATCGCCATGACATACTGTATTACCAAATTGCATTGGCAAATCTGTGGTGCATGACCTATCCAAGCGAGACATGACATATTGCCAGGATTTACCAGTTCGCCTGAAAGTGGTTGAATTGTGCTTTCTTCACTCTTTGGACTTTGAAATGTGTAAGTGGCCATAGGTATTCAATGCACTTCAAAATCATAACTGGCAAATGTTCAAAGCCCTTTGCTGAATTAGTTTCAGAATTCGGCTCCAGCCATTGATTCCAGGATAAGATAGCCTGGGAACTTGTTATTTAGCTTATGAATTGACTTCATGTCTTCTTAGTTATTAATAATAATAATCAAGAATTCCGATGAAAGCTAATAGAAATAAACAAAAACACCACTGCAATCCCACTCCAGCAATTTCTGATTCAAGACACCATAACTCCAACATCAGAACTTTGATTTGCTTTAAAATGACAGAGAGACAGGATTCATATATGCAGCATGGTGTGCCATACAAATGACCTTTTTGACTATTTGTATCTGTTCAGAAGATGACATTGATTAAATATCTACATTGGCATATCTTGATGAAACGTTTTTAGCAATCTCAGGGGATAGGTCATCTGACTGAAACGTGTCTCCATTCTCTGTCAGCAGGTTTGTTTGGCCCTTACGACACTCCAGGCTCTGGCAAATCATTGATGTCATGCTGTTCAGTCGACTCATCAACCCGTGTAGGACCCTCGTTTGGGCCACTCCAGAGTGTTGATGGAAATCATTCTTGGGGGTATCATAGCCTTCAGGACCCATATTCATTAACCATGTTTGTGGTACTCTCTTTTGATCCAACCTGACAAGGTGTGGAAATGCCTGTCGCTGCTTGTTCAATCTCCAGAACTTGTGGGTTATTACCAGATGGGTTTCTACTGTAAGATATAGGCTGGTTATGCCCACTTTACGTATTGTTATGAATACAGAGGGATTGCGTTATTCATGGCATTTGAGCTGCATTTCTGTCCATTCATCATTGCCCATTTCTGCATTCATGTGGAATATATCTACATGATCTCCAACATGCTTTGTTAGCCACCACTTCAAATGACAAACTTGGCCAGGAAGAGGACAAATAGCTCTGCTTTTTGTTAAGAAGGTGCACTAGGGCGAGAATGTCCATGTCTCTCTTGTTCTTGAAGGAGCGCCACTCTTAATGCCAAGTCATCGTCATCTTCAGGACACTCCACAGGTTCCTTGACAAGCATTGGCAGCAATGTCTCCCTCAGTGATCTGAAAATCAGCAAATTCACACAAGTATCGAGTGGCCATTTATCATACTGTTGTCCAGCAATGTCGTTGCAATCATCCGTATCTGCCAACACCAATAAAAATCATTCAAGCTGCCATTGATGAACCTTCCATGGTTCGGAAGTACCCCATGAAGTGTATCTCTCCACCAGGGCCTTCAGTTTTGCTTCCTCATCCTATTTCCACTGAAGATCAATAAGGTGTGCATTTTGCTTTGGTATCTGCAAAAGTTGTTTTCCATTGGCAAGTTTCTATTCTGAACACTTACTTATCACCCAACGCTTTGCAATCTGTATAATCCGGTGTGCTGCATCCTGTTGAGCTTCTTTGTCTTCAGTCCAGATAGCATTCATCAATCTCTTCACTGCAGAATACAATTCATCTGTACCATGCATTTTCATTACAGTATCATCCTCTCAATTGTCTGGCACACCTGAAAACAGCCACATCATCTGATAGCACCAGATATTGAGTGAATGGGATCCTGCTGTAGCTGTGACTTGAAGTTTGAATCCAATTTTTGCATTCATTGCAATTTGCCAGCCCCCACTGTTGTCAGTCTTTTACTAACGGAACTCATCAAGAATCCGAAAACTCCATGTACAGTAGGTGAGTTGGCCGTTGCGTGATGGTTTCGCTCTGGATGTTTAGGTATGATATGACACGATGTGGACATTCCATTGGTGTTCGTGCTCATCAATACTGCGGTGCAGATCCTTGTGGGTGAGATTTGCATTTTCGATATGCTACAAATTAACCAGTTTGAAATTAGTTCCATGTGTCATCTCATTGATGATAGTCCTGAAGGACTCTGCCACTGCAGGCATTGTACACACCATGATTGATTCAAGGGATAATACAAGTGCTGGATGGCCGTGAGGTGGTGTTGTCTGGATCTCCAACATGTGGTGGGGCACAGAATGCAATCGCTGGAGTGGATACCACTCCCGTTCTTCACCACCAATACCGGAAAAGTCGTCGTGCACCAAAATTAGCCCCTCTTTAAGTGTAGTTCCCCTTAAAATGAACAGTGGCAACCCCATTACAACTTTCTCAGTCACCAATGTGAAAATCATTGCCACTGCAACCGAGATGAAAGTCTTTCCATGACCCATTTTATCTGCCACCAGTCCTCCTGGAATATCAGTATCCCAAACTCATCTCCTCACGATAAACCATGTGGCCCATACCTGGTGTGCCATATATGTACTTCCCTGGCGACCTGGAATTGAATACTTGTGACCTAGAATCCGATCATCTGATGATTGACAAATACGATGGGCATTCAGCAGCCTTGCTACCTCATAAAGACACTTGTGTTCAAAGTTGTTGTTGATTGCACTGGGCACTTCATTCAAGACTGAGCTGGTATGTTCAGGATCGAGGACCTCCATACCATCCTCTGCTTGCTCCTGAACCTCCCTTCCACCTTGCTCTGTGTTCTGTTTATCCTCAATGATCTCTTTCAGTTGCTCCAATGTAAGCTGGGGAGATGGGCTCATATTCCAGCACTCCTGAAACTCATCAAAATGTTTGGTATTTCAGAGACAAGCAATGATTGGAATGAATATATATGGATGCAATAGAATCATTTCTATTCTTTCAATCAGAACTTACATTAATACAAGTATCATTGTCTTGGCCACCATGCTCCTCTCCCTTCTCTCTTCCACCCTCATCAGAACCTTCCAACGTCTATATATCATGATTAGCTGTTGCGCGCATCTAGCCTGAAGACTGCTAGCAGGGATAACCTTCGCTAGTCTAATGAAGATGTTGGCAATCTCCTTCCCTGGAGCTTGTTTAATTTTAACCACTACTATTCTCAGATTGTTTCCAAGTTTCAACTTCACAGCCTTAGAATGGCAACTGTTGTACGAAATCTGGCCATGGATGGAGTCCATGATCATTTGCCTGTTTGTGTATATTTCCATTTACTTTTCATCAAATTAGTCCTGCTCCAAGTTGCACTTGAACATTGACATTAGAATGTATGGCGCTTTCAGGCCTCTGTTTTTGTTGATGAAATTAATCAGCTCCTCCCAGTGTCTGACATCTGTATACAAGGCTTGGAGTTGGTTTGGGGATAGAATGATATCATTTCAATTTGACACCCAGCAAATCACAAACATGAACATTGTATAAGCCCACTCCGGTGGGTTACTTCTTGCCGGGTTGCCTGGGCACTGTCCCAAATCCGTGGCCGGTCTGTTCTTACCTAGGCTTCCCTTTTCCTCGCCTTCTGAATTTTGCTTGCACATTTCTTCAACAACATTTCCACCCACTGCGTATGAATCCATTCAGCATTATCAAAATTATGCAATGGCAGCCAGCTCTCCAATGACTCCAAACAATCTGCAAATGCTGTCTCCCAGTGCAGCGGTCTATCTCAAATCTGTTTCAAACAGTTCTGCCACCAGATAATTGTCTGATGCGTTTTCTCGAGAAACCCACCAACGCATAGTTTCTTCCCCCAGTTGAACGCACAATTATTACCCTGCCCAATCCTGTGGCCAATTGCTTCATGGAGAATTCGATTTGCTTTGGGCTAACTGGGCAGTTACCCACTGCACTGCCCAAGTCTGACGAATTGTCGCTCTCATCATCTGCATCACAATTGTCATATAATACCTCTGCCATTGCGGACTACTCCTCAATCTTTGCGACATCTGTTTTCGGTGGTTCCGCTGGCGGCAATAATCTTGATTTTGGGAGGCTATTGGGATGTCTCCCAGGGGTGCCAGAAGGAGGTCCTGGCGGAGGAGTAGAGCTGGAAGATATTGGCCAATTGATTGGAATATGTCCCAGCAGTCCTGGAGGCACTCTCGGTGCACCTGGAGATGACGGCCATTGTCCTGGGACTTGCCGCTGGGGAACATTTGTGACTCCCCAAAACCACCTTGGTGGAGGTCATATCCTTGCCACTGTGGCCCATAACTAGGAAAATGTTGCGATACTTTGGTGGTTGCTTGTGAACTATTCTGTGTCATGTTGAATGGAGAATGGCGATAAAACTGCAGAGCGCCTGGAAACGGCTGCGGTGAAAGAGGGTAACCATACCCATGCGGTGTATGACATTGATTGGTGTGTTTCCCAGTTTGGCTGTCATTGCCAGTGGCAGTTTGTGAACCATGATCTGAGGATCCTGAATTGTCATTATGGCGCTGTGGTGAGGCAAATAGACCACCCAGTGGAGCTATATGAGTTGTCATTGGTGGAGATCTCTTCATCGACATGTTCTGTGAACAAAGATGGTGGTACACTACAATATATGCATGATGTGATATAGAATAAATCAGAGTGTGGTTGAGTATGTTGCAGGTAGCATTCACCTTTGGCGGAATGAAGGACTTCTTATATCGCATTCTGTTACCACACACTGTGGTGTTGCACTACACCTTTGATCCATGAAACCAACCCAGGCTTGAGAACAAGAAACCATAATCACACACATCCTGCTTTTCCTTGTTATATGCTCGAATTGATATACTAGGATATTGGATAGATACTCACCTGCATACCCTTCCATGAGATTAAAGGTCATAGAACGCATATGATATGATATCTCCAGAACCCAACTAAACCTATATATAGTATGGAGGTTAGTACAGCTAGGGATACAACACAAACGTTGTGCGTGTATGACCTTGCAATCTCATTTAATCGGGGGCCTGGGAGTCGAGCAGCAACATTGATGCTTGCCTTTGAGCTCCTGTTCCAGAAATGTTGTTCGCCTCAGGATCCATGCTCCAGTTAAGGATCATTATTGAAGCAACCATCCTTCCAGGTTATCGGCTCATGATGATCATTGTGCGGGCATACAGCTAGCTCGGAAACTCACCCATTGATTGTATTAAGACGATGAATGTTCATTATCAATTACTCGGTGGCTCAAGCGCTGGTATAACCAAGAATGCCACAATGTGGTACTATAAGGCCCATGGGGGTGAATGCACTGATGGCAAAAGAAACCTTCTCTTCTCTCCTAACGATGGTCAGCTGACAATGTGCACCATTGTTGTGTGGAATATGATATATATATTCTAGTATATAAAGAATACTGATTGAACGGTGATTATATTTTACCCCTCCCTTGCAGGTGGCCGGATATGATGTGGCTGTGAATGTCATACGCTAACCCAATATTCCGGAAGTTCTAAATTACCCCCTGAAGCATCTGGGAGATGTATCCAAATATATGTTCACTGACCGTGTCTCGAATATGGTCAATACTTGTGCGAAACATTGTAAGTGCTTCATCTGTGAAAAGAAATGATTTGACAAGAACCGACTGGAGGCTCACTATCAACAATCTCATCCAATATCCATCAATACAGGGCTATTACCCTATGGGATTTTATAACCTGCAGGATGGGATCAACAGGTGCCATCATGGTTTGACTACAGTCGGTGCATCTGAATGGCCATCCATGAGCTTGTCAACTAATAATCTACCCGTATACAATATACCTGGGGCGCCAGCACCTTAAGTTACTCCCGACGAAGAAATTATAGACCCCCAAAAGCCTAATCCGATTTGTACCTCTGATCCAACAAATACGTGGGCTTGTTGGCAGGTAGTTTGAGTGGAAAATGCAGGGGGGGAAAGTATATGGCAAAGCAACTGGATTGTACAACAAGCATCACAAGTACTCAGTACAATGGAATCCATGGCATCCATCTCATTCAGCATACAACTTTCAACAGGCTAAATCGTTTAGCCAGCAAACGAAGACATGGATTCATCACCATCTGAGCCATCGGCTGGATAACTTCATAATGGAATCATTCAATTGTGCAGATGGGCTGCAAAAGATCCTCTCTGAAATAGATTTGGCACATGGCGATGATAGTTGAATTGAAGATCTTTTGCTTATCCCTGGAATATTATACTGCAGGGATATTGTCAAATCAATTCTGTTCCTTGTGGCACATCTCGAATTTCAGGCACACTTCAATTGAGACCCGGTGCGCCTCACCAACTTGGAAAGTTGCCTTACATTCAGAGTGATGAACATGGGTGACTGGTGGTGGCATACACAAGATCAGCTTCCTGCCACAGCTAAGATTGTGCCGTCATTTGTGCATCCCACAATACGCACTTGACCAATTATTCAGGTGATCAGCATGCCTGACCACTCCATCTCACGAGTGGCAATACTCGGAAAGATATCTGCCCTAGAACTAAATGGCGTGCCTGAATTCTCGTTGTGCTGATTGCATGTCCCCCAAACGGGGCAAGAAATATGCACAAGGCATGGCAATCGTTAGTGGGAAAAGTGGTGTCCCCACTCCGGAGTGTTGACAGAACAGGTCCCGGCTTGAAATTCAACTGTGCTGATGGATTCCAGAGACAACGTCATCATCTGTTGGCTGCCTGGGTCGGGGATTATCCAGAACACATCACAATTGCTCAAGTCACATACGGCTGATGCCCAATGTGTGAAATTCCTAACAGAATGCCAATGGGGCAATCAACTAGTTGAGCACTTGATAACTCAAGTAATCAGGATGTTTACTCAGAACTTCTGGACGAAACTAATATTGATGTTCTGCACACTCTTCGTATTCATCCAATCCACAAGCAGTTCTGGCAATGACCTCTCTACAATGTTTGTCATCTTTCGCAGCCTAATGAATTGCATCAGTTGCTCGTGGGTTTAGTCAAACACTTTTTGCACTGGCAGCTCAAATTGCTGAATGGTTGAAATGTCAAGGATCAAATTGACAATCGATTGACATCAGTACCACAATATCGAGGCCTCCAGGAGTTCCCTAAACAATTCAATGCGACGAAAAGCAGCTCCTGGCAGGGTATTGGGATCCGGGGCATCATCAGAACACTACCATGAGATTGCACACCAAATCTTGACTACTCTAAGAATCACTGGAACACTCCGGCGGAAACAGCCTCTGATTTAATCTTAATGGTAGCCGTGCAGGCATTACGTGAATTATCTCTACATGTTTACCAACAAAGTCACTCTGATTAATCCCTCCCAGCACGAGAGGGGAAACTGAATCGATTATACAAGAAGAAGGGTGACTTTCAAGATCACAGAATGACGAAGTCTCCGAACGTCAAAGTGTATGAACAGTTGACACCTGAATCCCATCAGTCACAAGAACAAAAGATTCATACAATCCATGCTGCAATGCAATTTCTGGTGTACAGGGCTGAAAAGGTTACTTCATCAAATTGAAGCTAACTTCAGGTGCACCTGAATCGAGCCTGACAAGCAGCAACCAAATTGTCCAAGGCTTATCGGAAAAGGGCAATCAAGAGGTGGAGTGCCTGATCCATTGGATGACACCTGCCAACTACTTGCGTTTCGATATCTTATTGCAACATCATGAGCGACATCTATTACAAGATATTGGGTCCAAGGAAAGCAGTCCCAGGAGCTTATTCTCCAAAAAACAAGCCCAAATGGGGACTGCTGCCAAAGAAGAGGTTTATGGGGTGGTAAATGTCACCACCGACATGTGAATGGAATTTCAGGTTAGTCTGTCCAATGCTGAGCCTGAAGCCACCACCTGGAGTATTGTTGATCTGACCGCATTGTGAATCAGCTGGCGGGAGAGATTGATGGTATCACATCAAATGAGCAGATGTGGATCTAGAACGAATGGTCAATCCACTTGATCAAATTTGATGCTAAGTGGCAGGCAATTGGTGTTGAGGAGATCCAGAAAACCATTGAACAGCGTGTAGTACATGTTGGATAACCAAAGATGCATTTTGTGTTCCACATGTCAGAGTCAATTCAGTGAATAGGTTCTAGCGACATTTCACCACCCATATTTATGAACAGCTATATATCAGCAATACGAAAAAGGCATATCGATCTACCAAGAATGTCAATTACATTCGACAGAGGCTCAAGCACAATGACCGGTTTACTGGTCTTCCGATATGGAAGTGACACTCCCATATCTTGCTCTGCAAGGCTGCCACAATATTGACTCTGCACAAGGTTTCAACCTAGTTTTTGCTGCCGATATACGGTGAAATACTTGAAGAGCCCATCTTTTACATCTCTGGCATGATCAGGAATAGCAATTTTTCCACCCCATATCACCACAGATACATCATTTGAGAGAAATTCATGTCTGCGGAGTGTTTAGCAGTATCAAATTAAACTCACTCACATATGCATCAGAAGGTTTCAGAATTCCCAACTTTGGCCTGTTATTCCGTATACAAAATGAAGAGGACTGGGGACACCAATTTAGTGGACTGGTGCTTGGATATGATGGGAATGTCCTGCTTGACAGTGTATTTATGAATCTTCAGAATGGGCTGTCGTACAACCCTTAACCATTTTGCTGCCCTACATCTATTGAGCGTCTGGGACTTGATTGCAAGGTAGAATTTACGAATTCCCAATAAGGGATCATGTCTAAATGTCATAACATCTGGGTCCAATATACAGAAAGTGACCTTGACAACACCTTCCAAGGCCGAGTTCCATCATTTCTCTATTATAGTTTAGCTGGACCCCGCTGAATCAGATCCTCCAATTTCAGAAGCGCTTGCCTGCCGGAAAATCAATACCGACCTTTTCTAAAGGGGCAAGAAGAGTCAACAATGGATATTATGTCCTCAAGTTCAAGAATTTACAGTGATGATACCAACAAAATACAAAGATCTGCATGGTTGGGCTGATTGTGTTGACAGATTTATCCAGATTGTAAAACAGACTGATATGATGCATATTATACCTTTGAAGCAATTGTTTGACCGGTACATTTGGTGCGACAGAATGCTGCATCAGATATGATTGATAGCATATGGCTTGTAAATGATCATGTGGAGTTAGATACCTACTGGACTGGATATCAAGTACAATTTCTCAATCAAGGTGTGGAGGAGGAAGATAGTGAATTGAATTGTACTATTTGATATACACATTGTAATAGTCACTCCTGGAGAGTATGGCTCCAGGTTCAAGATGCACAAGAATGGTCCTGGGGACCTGGCCAGTACTCCCAATAGCTCCGAAATTTTCACATTCTAAATTTTTGATATTGTAGCATTTCAAAGACAACCATACATTCTTCCGGTTATTCTTGTGTTCTGTTTCACACTATCTGGAACATTCTGGAACACCAGGAAAGTAGTCTCAGAGCACCTGAGAGTACATCGCTTTGCACTCAGCCTATCTGGGAGTATCCAAAAGCATTTGCAAGGATCGGTGTGGCTATTCAGAGTTGCTGAGTTATTCAGTTGTGACTTCCAAACTATTTTATATTTTGATAATGTATAGCAAATCTTGTGACTGTAACTTAGATGAATCTGATAAAAAAAATCTCTTGTGGCTATGAAACTCCAAAAATCACTACTGTGAGAGCACAACAGCAAGTCACGTACAAAGCTGTACAGGAGTCTCAGCTACTCTCAACGCCTCCCACAGATCTGTGCAGAGGTCTTAGCTTCTTCAAAATCTGACTATTCTATCAGTTAAATTATGTAGCATCCTCAATGTACCTCTATAATTGCATCTACTTTCAGAAGAACCTGGGAATGGTCTTGCAGAGTCTGAAAGCTCATTGCTATACTCCATGGGGGCTTGAGAGAATCTGGAAGTTGTCGGGAGTACTGGTAAGATGGTCTGGAGAATCATCGAGGTTTGTGGGTGTCATTTGGACTGACTTACATTTTGCTGATGATTGTAGGTACGGGGTTTGAGTGCGGTCATCACGTGGGTTGGTTTAGGGTTGAGTGCGGCGGAGCCGCATGCACTTTAGTTCTTCTGTACGTGGCAATTAGACTTACCGAGAGTCAGTGAGTTTTAGGTCAATAGAGAGATTCAGGACACAGGATACCGGACACCGTACAACAGGTAATGAGCCCGGGCACTTCGCTGATTTGACGAACTCGACTCGGATTGCGGCATCATCGACATGGTCTCGGAGGAGTACAGACCCGACCCGTGTACGGACGACAAGATGGCCGAATCGACAGCGACCTCGATTAAGAAGTTTGATGGTACGGACTACAAGAGCTGGAGTTTGGAAATAGAAATACTCTTGGAGCAGAAGGAGGTTCTCGGCATTGTCGATGGTACAGAGGAAGCACCAGAAGACGCGACAGAGCTCAAATCATGGAAGAGGCAGCACGGAATCGCGCGGTCGACCATTCTCCTCGCGATGGAGAGGTCTTTGCAGCAGCAGTATGGTGTTCAGAAAGACGCAAAGGCGCTGTGGGATCAGCTGAAGGAGGACTAAAAGTCGAAGGTGAAGCTGAATGTTTGGGCTTTGCGAGATGAGATGTCAGCTGTGAAGTTGAGGGATTGCGAGAATGTGCAGGAATACGCATCGAAGATCCAGGGGTATGTGAATGACTTCAACCTCTCTGCGGAGAGTGAGACAGGTACGATGCCAAAGAGCGAGCACAGCTACTACCTGATGCAGGGTATACCAAAGGATGATGATTGGAGGTTTTTCACCCAGTTGATGTACGACAAAATCGACACCCTGGTTGACAAACCGGAGGAGATTGTCACGAAAATGAAAGCCCACGCAGCGCGGCATCAGCAGGAAGTTGACTTGGAAAGCATCGAATTGCTGGCACTGGCTAAGACACGGAGGAAGAGCGATAAACGGAGGCAGACTCGGAAGTCCCGGAAGTCCAGTGATAGCGGCAGTGAGAGCGATGCTAGTAGTTTGGAGAGTGAGAAGCATCGCTGCAGGCGGACTCAGGAATGCTACAGATGACATAAGGTGGGGCACATTGTACGGTATTGTCCAAGTACCGCACCGGTGGAGAGCTCAGCAGCGACAGAGACAGCCGCAGCCGCAGAGACGGCAACGACATCAATTGAGAACTATTGGATGACAGTTACGATTCCAGAGAGCACATTGAAGGAGAGCTGGTACTTGGATTGTGCCTCCACTTCTCACATTTGCGGTGATCGGAGAAAGTTTGAACGGTACACAGAGTATACCAAGAGAGAAGAGCGGGAGATTCGCGACGTTACTGGAAGGATCGCAGGCAAGGCCATCGGATATGGAGACGTGCGATTGAGGCTTCAGCTGCCGGGATACAGCCGAAATCATGAGGTTGTTGTGAGAAACGTCTTGCATATCAAAGGAGCACACAACTCGCTGTCACAATCGCAGCTGATGGACCGGGGGTTGCGGATTGTGCCCATCAACGGCTATGGGATCAAGATATACGACAAAGCACCAAGAGACAGTGCCCAAGGTCAAGGTCGTGGTCGAGGAAGTCTTGTGGGCGTGGCATGCCAGATTGGAGGGTTATTCCGGCTGGATGTGAAGTTTGCAGGAAAGAGATATCGAGCGAGAGGATAATTGTTTCGGAGGAGCTTCAGGCAAGCTCTATCTTTGCTTTCTTTGTGGATTAGTCTTACCGTTGTGATACAGCCCTGGAGGAGTGTAGGTACGGGGTTTGAGTGCGATCATCACGTGGGTTGGTTTAGGGTTGAGTGTGGCGGAGCCGCATGCACTTTAGTTCTTGTGTATGTGTCAATTAGACTTAGCGAGAGTCAGTGAGTTTTAGGTCAATAGAGAGATTCGGGACACAGGACACTGGACACCGTACAACAATGATGCTGTATGAGAGTATGAATTCCACCGCCTGGGATGGTGCTACCACAGTACTCCGACACCTATAAATATTGTACACACCCTGAACAAATATTTGCCAAGATCAGTATAAGTACCACAGAGCAAATTATATTAGATCCATGACTTTCATTCATCAACCAAATCTCCAGCCCACCATGTAAAGAACGGTTATTCCGTGATGATGACTTGTCCATTTCAATGGAATCACCCAATTGTGAGTGAATTATCCCAATCAGGCATAACTAAGCTCTAACAAGGTTAGACAGACATGTTACTCCAATAACGTCATTCTGACAAAATCAATCTAACATTGTCACTCTGCCCAGTTGTTCTGACAGGTACCTCAGACAAGCACATTCTGTTCATCCAACAAGCACAGTGCCAATTTGGTATGGCCAATACTAACTAATTGCTCTACTTTACATCTGAGAACACTGGTCATCCCACACTTGATATGAGATATGAGTGACCTGCCGGGTGCAAAGAAAACTTTCCCAGCTGCCTTGGTAGAAATATGGGGGCCAAACCACTAAACAACAAAAGGTACTACCCATTGGATTCTGTGTCGTCTAACACTTCACAAGGTAAGTTACCTTCCAACTGTTGTTATATAACTACATCCATAGATTGGTATGCTGCACTGTGAATGCCATCGACCTCCAACCAGGGGTTGGTTGACGATGGTACTGTGCTTGCAATTCAATGTTCGAATTGTCACATCTTCATTTTGTTCAATTTTAGGTCGTGTCAGCGGCCATTGCCAGCGGAGCACTGCTGGCACATTCTGGATGTACTTGTGAGACCACACCATTCATGAATGTTTATGCCCCTTTGACTCGCATAAGTCATTAGGAAACTGTGAATCTGTCTGGAAGCATCATGCTAACCTCTGAGACACTCTGGTACCCTCCACCTGTACTTCTAAGTACTTCCAGATGCTCCCTTGCCCTGCTGGGGATTGGCAAAGTGCTCTCAGAATCTGCAGGTGCATTCATATGTTTACGAGATTCAACTACTAGGATAGCCCAATTGTCAGGCAGCTGAGATCTCTGGGCAGGTCAGTGGTAGACTTCAAGAAGAGCTGGGATCTCTGTGCACACTCTGCTGCAGACTTGGTGTCATATTCACACAGCAGTAGTTGTTAGGGTTCCACAGCTAAAAGGCATTCTATTTATCATATTTATCTTTCTTACAGTCACAAGATTTGCTATATAAATCATATGGCATGTATTATCTAGGTCTGTCTATATATTCACATATAGAGATACAGACATAATGGGGATGAACTCAGCTACAGGGAGTATATATTCGGTTGACCCATGGGTAGCTAGACATCATTATATTATACAAAATCAACACTCTATCTTACCCTGCTCATTGCGTCACACACTCTTGCCAAGCTTTCCTAGATCCACACATTGTGTGTGGTTTCACAAACACTCTTGCCAAGTGTTCAAACATACATCAACTTTGGACGGTTCCTCTAGCCAGGGAATCTCGTCATATCGTGCAATCTGCATCCTATACTGCTCGAGCCAGAACCAGCCATTCAGAATGATTTCATTGTGGTGCATTGTGAGGTGACACGAAGTGTTGATGATGTGCTGTCTGCATTCTAGCTTCACTGTTCCACCACACTGTAATTGAGTAAACTTAGAGGCGCACTCCGTGGCTTCTATTGAACATGTTTGGAGATGCACTTGGAGGCCATAATCATGCAAGATAGTAGGAGTACTTGGAGTGAGTCAATCTGGAGATGGTAGTTTGGGAGGGTGGCGCAACGGGAGCTTAGGCTCTATTCATTGGTCAACTCAGAATTGTTGGAATGTAGAGAATTGAGTACAACATGATCTGCCAATTGATGAGAGACTTGCTGGGAGCAGTGGAAAGTTGGTCATGGGTGATGTAGTATACAGTTCATCACGACTCAGTGTATGCAGTACTCAGTGTATGCAGTACTTGGTGTATACAGTACTGGGTGTTAACTCTTAATAATGGCATGGAGCGATTAAGTGGGATGACTTAACTTGGTGTTGTTAGGTGATGGCAAAGTTGGGAACCAGACATAGAGAGATGAGAGAAGATACAGCAAACTATCATGAGGAACTGGGACGTAGGAGAAATCTGTATGCGAATGAATTTGCCATTCCTGATATGGCTGGTATGAGTCCCGATCTGGAGTGAAACTGTATTGATACAAGGTCGTCACAACCGAATCTATGGAGTTGTATCCCGCATTGCTCATGTTCACTTGTATTCTGCACATCGTTCTCATTTTCATTCCGCATCTTATTCTTTCTTGTCCACAACTCTACCGTCATTGCAAAATAAAATATTCAGGTATCCCTCTCTATATCTCCATGCCTTGATCATGTGGTCACACCAAGTACAGCATACACTGTGTACAGCATACACTGTGTACAGCATACACCGTGCACAGCATACACTATGTACAGCATACACCGTGTACCGCATAAACTGAGTACAGTATACACTGAATACAGCATACACCAAATACAGTATACAATGAGTAGAGCATACACCAAGTACAGCATACACCATGTACAGCATACACCAAGTACACCTTACTCCGAGAACAGAATACCCCGAGTACAGCGTACCCCGAGTACAGCATACCCCGAGTACAGCATACCCCGAGTACAGCATACCCCGAGTACAGCATACCCCGAGTACAGCATACTCCGAGTACAGCATACACTGAGTACAGCATACTCTGAGTACAGCATACATCTTATTTACCATTAACCCAAAAATGTTTGTCTTACCTTCATTCTCATAATCATGAGTTGACCCCTGAATATAGCTTCAGCTTCTGGCATGCCTCCCTGTACGATCGACTGCCATCAGCCGCTCTCCATGAGAGCTCAAAGGTAGTGTCACCTTCTCATATTCCCACTGTTAACTGACTGTTGAATACAGTATCAGCACTTGGTGCACAGTTCTTCAATCACCACCAAATACTCGTCCAATTGTGCTCAATCATAACCTCCACATGTATTTCCAAACTTGCTCGATTATGGACTCCAACTTCGCACAATGATAGTGTGCAATTTCATAACTCCCAACTGGTTCAATTGTGGCTGCCATGTGTGTTTTCAAACTCGCAAGAGTACAGCCTCGAAGTGTGCACCATCGCAGCCTACATGTGCACCTCCAACCGCACACGATTGTGGCCTCCAAGTTTGATCACACATAGCCTCCACATGCCGAGCTCGAAACTCGCTCAATCACCACCTACATGTGCATCTCTAAACTCCTGCAAATACAACCTCGCAGTATATCCTGGAATTGGCTGAATCCTGATCTCGGAGTGAATAACTAAGTTAATACACTCATGGCCTCCAAGTATCGGTCGCTATATGTTGCATTGCTGGATCCAAGTGCATCTCCAAATTCGCTTGATCACACCCTGTGACTGTGTCCCTGAGTTCACTGAATTGTCATTTTCTGTCACATCTCAAATCGCTCTCAAGCACCACCCGCAGCCAGTGCAGATATACTGTGTGTAGATGGGTAGATATATACATGCATAGATCATACGACATACTGAATACAAGAGTTTCAAAAATTGTTGAACGATAAGAAGAAGCTATTATTCCCTGATTCACCAGCAGCGTTCTCCAAGAAAATAATGATTTTCCCGCACTGCTTCACAGTAATTCGAGGTGCTCCCAGGTTTGTTGCTGGCACTCCCAGGGTTGTCATTGGCGCTGCAAAAGTTGTTGTCAGTGCTCCCAGGTGCAGCTGATGGCCACTGGGTTAGTATAGTACATTCCAGGATTTAAGCACCCTGGAATTCTGGTCTGTCAACTTCCAGATGCTACTACAGGCTCCCAGAGTCAAACATACATCTTCCAGATGTACTACAGACCATACTGTACCATATCAAGATCCACCTCTGTGGTGGGATCCGTGGAGCAAGATCCCTGAGTGGTTGTCTGGAAAGGGTCTCATAGTGTGGCCCAATATAGGGGTTTGTTGTCCTGAGTTTAATTGGGAAGAGTGGCAGATTACTCAAACCTAACAGAGTTGTAAAATATCAATTCTAACTTATGGAACCTATAAAACTTACTCTGAATATGCTCAAGTCGACTATAACTTTGCGTATGACATGGAAAACCCAACATGTATAGTATCACTCTGACAATCACTTTCACTGTGACAATTTCCATAACTCTAACAACCACCCTACTCATATACACAATGCAACCCAACTGATAATCCATCATCACTTTAAATTTCACACTGGAGACCCAACTCATAAGATACAACTTCGACTCTGACAGTGTCCCTAACTCTGACAACCACTCTACCCTAATATGGAATGCACCCTCACCTATAATATGACATTGCTTCAACTTTGACTCTGGAGTACAGAATGTATATGGTATAACTTCGACTCAGACAATTAGCTTAACTCTGATAATTTCCCTAACTCTGACAATCACCCTACTCTGATATTGAATCCAACCCCACTTATTATACAGTATTACTTCAACTTGGACTTGGAAGAACCCAATGTATACAGTATAACCTCGCCTCACACAATTACCTTAACTCTGAAAATTTCCATCACTTTGACAATGACCCTACTCTGATATTGGATGCAACCCCGCCTAGAATACAGCATTATGTCACATTTGACTCAGGAGACCCGACATACATAGTATAAATTTGACTCTGACCCCCACCCAAACTCTGACAATCACCCAAACTGTGACAATCACTCTAACACTGACAATCACCCAAACTGTGACAATTACCCTAACACTGACAATCACCCTCACTCCAACAGTCACCCTAACTCTGACAATCACCCTAACTGACAACTACCATACTCTGACATCAGAAGCGACCTCGCCTAGATACTAATTACACCAACTCATATACGGAAGACCCAACAAATACCATATAATCTCAGCCCTGACAGTATATTTGAGTCTGACACATTTATAGCATATTTTGGACTTTCACATGGACTATAACTCAGACATATGAACTTCTATTATTGAGTCGATTTTCAACTCTGAGTTGGTTGTGTTCATGTTAGACAAGAGCGAAATACACTATATAATACGTGGTAAAGTGCAGTTGATTCCAGGTACATACAAAGCTGATACACCCAACACCCACCTACACAGCAACATACAACGCACAGAATGGCACAATTGACCAGATATGACAGCAGAACCGTCAACTGTTCAAGAAGATCGATCGGAAGCATTGGCTGTACTAATCAAAATCCCAGTGGCAGGTCCTGTGGGAGAAGCAGCCACAATGATCACTAAAACTCCAGTGTCAGTAGCTGTGGAACCCACTCCAATGAATATCACTTACAATGGCACCAATCTGGGGATGATAATGGTGGTAACAACAGCTCCCAAGGCGAGCAGATAAGTGATTGTGACCACAATGACGATGAGCCATGATCTTCATGTTGAAGAACCAGTATATTGGATAACTATTCGTTTGCAGATTTCCTTGCAACAATCTCTTCCCAGTCAATGTCAACCAACTGTCAGAGAAAAGCAATAAGAAAGCAGTCAAAATTCTGAGTCTGGCAATGAAGAAGTTTAACTTCCCAAATGCAGCTATCCATACTGTGAGTTTTCGCATGTTCCAAGCCCTCATGGGTAGCACTGCCAACCAAGGTAACAAATTGCCAATCAGGTGCCCGAGCATGCTTCGCAAAACAGAATCCTGAATGTCTGCCTGATCAACATTTATCTAACGTTCAGATACTGTCGAACAATGACCTCCAAACGCTAGTAAGTAGGCTAATCCCTCCTTGATCATACTGGCATTTCCAGTTGCACTGTGAAAGTGAAGTGTGAATGAACACTAGTGATGCTCTAAATATCTTGAAAATCAAATTTGTTAATGACGAAGATGTTTCTGCATTGTTCACTATCAGGCGTGATAGCAAAAAGGATTTTCATGAACTCACAGCATGCTCTCGCATGACAGCCATTTACATTCTACTTCACTGATGAGGTGACAGCACAGTGTTTGTTTCTTGTTACAACTGTTGTAAAGTATTCTTTAAACAACAGGGCTGATGGCCGTTTCCTCTGCAGGATGCAAAGAGTGGATACATTCAAGAGTAGGCAGAATACTATTGTGGACACCCAAATCAGACATTTTGGCAGGTATATATGGTGATCTGTGTGATTAATGAGAAAGTATCCCACAAGATATTTACAAATGGATCCCAGCGATACAAATGAATGGGATCAATGCATTTAATGGTCGATATTGGAACGCTACTGCTGTCAGACAGTTGGATCGCAAGATGGTAATCGATGATGAGGATGTGTAGCTGCTCTTGTTTGTCATCTGTACTAGGTTGATTGGTTCATATTGCAATACAGATGATGGAATACAGATAAAATTCATTCCATACATAAATGGTTCCAAACTCACAATAACAATGGCACTCTATAATACACATGTCTAGATTCTGATAATTGAGCACGAGTTTTGACAAATATTATGGTTTGTGTACATGCCAACTCTGACAGCTGACATTGGGCTCTGTGAAGACCAGGACATTAGTATGAAAAGCCTCTGAGAAGTGCAAATCGACTATACTTGCAGACTCTGACACTGGATGGTGTACTTCAGTAATACCAGGGCAATACCATAAGAAGCCTCTGGCAAGATCACGGCGACTATACATGTGGAGTCTGACAACTGATGGTGTGCTCTGGCAAGACGAGAGCAATAGCATGAGAAGCCTCTAACATGATCATGCTGACTGTAAGTGCAGACTCTGTCCGCTGATAGTAGGCTCTGACAAGATAAGGGTAACAGCATGAAAAGCCTCTGGCTAAATCAGGGTAGCAATACGTGTCGATTCTGACAGCTGACAATGGGCTCTGACAGGACCATTTCGACAGTATGTGTAACCTCTAACAAGATCATAGCAACAGCTCTGACAACCCACCATCAGTTATGACCAGCGAGCGTACTTCTACAGGTAGCCTCTGCCACAGGATCTATAATGCCGATACATTGTATTTGATTCCACCATGTTGTGCACAAACACCCTCGCTATCACCACAAGAGTAATTACTTAGTATACCAAAGTGAAGGGGTAAGGTAGAAATACTACCATAAGCATCCCATTTATTACACCTTTACTATCCGCATTGCATGTAATGGCTCTGGGCTGGAATCCATCATGTGCCTTTATCACTGTGACTGGAAACTACGAGGGGTTATTCAGCTGACTGTAAATTACATGTGGTGAAATCACGTTTTCCTGACATATCTCACTTTCAATTCATTTTACTCTAGATGGAGTTTAAGTCGGTGTCTATGCTGTCCAGAGCAATCATATACTATTTCAATAGAATTGAACTCTTGCAGGTCCTTATTAGCAGTACAGGTTTACTGTCAAACTGATCATCTCACTGTGTGTTCACTTATTGTAGGCAATAAATTACATAGTATAGTACACAAATAATTTGTAATTGTAAATATTAATGATCATGCATATATGAGAGATAAACTACAATCAGCAATAGTTTGCAATTCTTCATAGTTAACTACTTATTCAGCTAGAAGGGATGTTAGAATTGTAAATACGTGGCAAGTATAAAAATTACTGCTTGACATAGTATAGGACAGTTGTTATTGAGAAATACTAGTGCAACTGGTATAACCATGCCAAATGTATATAGGTTAATGCTAGTTGTACAGTGAATTTGGATATAGACAATTCTTTGACAAGACTATATAATATTACAATTGATAACCCTTATTGTTTGAATATACAATACTATACCATCATTATATTCAAGATAGTAACAATGATATACTTTGCTTACCACAGTACTAAATATTACATTATACTAACTTCTATATATTATAGTTTATGATACGTCTTCCAGATTGCTATGTTCACTAAATCAGTCACAGATATAAAGTGTTAATATATATTTGTGGCTGCTATCAACGACAAATATGGATATGATTTGTATTGTTTACCAAAATTACTTGATTCCAAGAGATGTATACCTTGAGTTTCTCTGTTGCATTAAATTTTAATTAATAGTATCTACTATCTTCAATTTTATGTTGGGGTGTTGTATTTGTCAATGCATGTTGAAATATGATAATGAAACCTATATTTGAATCATACATGAAGTGCAAACTAAATAATTATCAAACTTTAAGATGTCACTTGAATCAAGATAACAGGTATATAAGTGTAATTACACATTAGTTGATTCTGATAACATGGAACAATTAGAAATTTTAAATACTATCCTATGGTTATTTACCACCAAATTATTCTTTGGAGGTATAACTATTCAAGCAATATATTGTCTAATTTACTATTACCACAGTGTGTACATTTTATGGCAGTATTCAAAATAAATACGTGCAATAGTGATTCTTATAGTGATACAATGCATGATAAATATACAGCAGATTATTTAAAAACTGAAGAATATTTTTTGATATTCAAAATTATTAAAATAAATCAAAATTACTATAAGACAGAATAGTATCTCAACTACAACAGGATATATACTAATGTACTCAATTTAGGGAAGAGCTACTTGAATAGATTGCATTTTCTTCTTGGAGACAGAATAGCATAATATGAAAATATACCTTAGTAACTAACCATTACTGCAGTCAAAGACTGATTACCCTCCAAAGTTTACAAATGCTCCACTGATGTATCCAGTAACAATATTACAATTAAATTGATATGCAGATAAGTATTTCACACTGTATAGGGATTTAGTATGGCAAATAAATATAGTATCAATTGGCCGGGAAATATCAGAATGTATTCAATAAATGAGAGTACAATCTTTATCAATGAAATTTGAGCATTTTCGATCTTTTTGACAAGTTCGAAATTGAGCATTCTAAATATATTATTAAACCAGATGTAATAGATAATAACATATCATATTATATGTAATCAACTTTTAGATATTTATCATAATGAGAAATACAGAGATGGTTCCTGCCTATAAGAAAATCCATAGATAACTTTATAATTGCTGAACTGTTTCATACTTCACCCAAAATTTTTTGTAATATAAGTAGTTATTTACATTCCAATCAACTCTTAGTCTACTGTACAGTATATATTCTAATGCAGAAATATATCTTGATGGGATAGTTCATTCATCAATGGGTTTTGAAGTAATTTGATATATACTTTATATATACTCCAATCACTTATTAAATTTGTAATTACACGCCATATAAATAGTCAACACAATTGTACACAATACAGCTATTGAAATTTCCATTTTCAATCAATTCAGTACATTTTACTGGTTTCTTTAATGATAGTTCTTCATTAATCAGTACCCTATAGTTAGCTTCTGCGTTAATAGGATTAATCATCTACTATTTCCAATCTTACTATGATATAGTTGCTATTCAAAGTGGAACAATATATTCCAAAATGTGATATGGTGGTCTTACACAGTTGCTGTATAATATTGTAGTATACACACTAAGTTTGAGTTGGATACTCGAAAAATAACTAGGATGTTATTAATATAGTTCTTCATAATGATGTAATACTAGATTGGTCGTAATAAGGTGTGTAGAGAATGGATTTTAGTTACTTTGAAAAACATAGGTAATTGAATACCCAATATCAGAAAAACTAACAGTAAGTAAGTAAATTGCAGATATAATTATATATTGATATATCAAATACATTAGTTCACTGGTCATTAGTTTCAGTTACCTTATACATATAGTCCAGATCAATGGTTATTGAGAACACAGTGACACATATCAAGTAAAAATTGTTCCATATAATAGCAACAAATTTCATCTATGTACAAATAACTAAAATATCAGTAATACAGATTTTGATATCTTAAAGATAATTGAAATTACTAATGTTATTAAAAGTCAACTCAGTTCGCAATCTGTAAACAGTATCAGCAACAACCCAAGTTTCCGTCAGTAACACCGGGGTGTTCTGGAAGGCTCTGACGGCTATGATGGAATCTGGTACCCTGTGACAGAGAATTATAGACTTCCCATTGCATACGTACCTCTTTTTCTTTGCATGCAGAATGTAGTGATATATATGCACCATCCGAACAACCTGTGTGTTATACTCTTTGCAGGGGCTGTAGTTATGCTGCAGCTATTTACACAATGCCTGGCACAGTTTACACCGTTCTCCGGCCGAGTGCCACATTTTACCTCTCCGCTATTGCTATATCTCGGATGCCATACTCTCCCCATATATGTTTCGCTTTGAGATGTTGTCACATATAACAATTCAGTCTTTGCTTCAGATACATTGGTTGCCATTGCATTTGCTTCGCCATTATTGGATTTTATAGGTCTGAAATATACTGTCCAATCTTCACACTCTGTAGTACTATACCTTCAGTCCTCCACATTCCGCGTGGATTCATCATCGGCTTGCGATGCTTCTTCCTCCTCATCCGCATCCGCATCATTGCCATTCTTGCCTTCATACCCATCGGCATCAGTGGTTCCCAGTTCAAACCTCATGAGTTCAGTCACGGCACATCTTTGCCGGCTGGCGGTAGAGATGGCATTGCGCTCATTGCTTTCGTGACCTTCATCTTCGTAATCACCGCTGCCCCTTGGCATCCTGAAACACATTTGGTCAGTCATGCAAGTTTTGTCTGGCGGGATGTTTGGGTCAGTGCTTCCGATCTCAGGCACCTGAAGCGCCACTGCGTAGGTCAAGTAGTCAAGACGAATCGCATTGTCAACAGGCGCTGCGTCCACACTGATTACCATTGCAGCTGTTGGGTTCTCCCCCTGTTGGATCTGATGCTTGACTGTAGCAAGAGTGTTTTTATACACCCTGTGTTGATAGTTCTCTGGTAATGTGTTCCATGTATTCATCAAGACTGTATACGTGTCTGCAATACCAGGTGAAGTTAACAACTTGTGACCTGTTGCAGCACAGCAGGATGTATTCTTAACACCATGATTCTTGTAGTTCAAGCAGTTCGAGCGATCAGGTCTGCCTGCTTTCACCTTTGACTTGGAAGCTTTCGGATGAACACTGTTGTTCATTTGTCACTCCAGAAGAGCATGGCGCAATGTGGTGCAGGTAATCATGATCAGTGGTAAGGGCATATGACCGTCCTTGTAATCAATGATGGAAATGTAAAATCCATCAGTGTACTAACCACCCATATTCGCCTGAGGATAAAATTTGAGCTAGATTAGCCATTGGCTTACTTTTGTCAGGAAGTAAAGTAGATGCGGGCTATTCGTCAGTAGCTTTCAACCCTCTGTGCATTGGATTTGGACTGTATACACCACCTTCCACACACTCTACTACACAATAAAGATACTTATTGTGTGCCAGATGGGAATTGATGATTTCCAAACGCTCTGCGTCCGATTCAAAGCGGTGGACATCATATAGCTCTGCTATGTTTTCCCTTGGATATTGAATAAGATGCGATGTAATCTTATGGACCTGTGCTCATACCTGGGACAGGATTGAATATGTAATATCCAAGGTAGGCCGTTGTTTCAGCATAACTCGTTCAAGATCTCATTTGTGTGTGCCTCAAATACTCTGAACCAAATGATGTTTTGCTGTATAGCGGTGTTCCAGTATGTCTCTATTATCTGCCAGTGTGGAGTTTCAGCTAATGCTTTCGCAACGTGTCGTGTAGCATAACTTACCATCTCCAAATGGCATGCACTCATAAATGGCCATCTCTTCCACATGTAGAGCTCCCGGAGTCTGCCTGATGGAAATAGAAGACGCGTCATGTCTAAGTGATGAAATCGATGGATGCTAGGACTGCTGGAGACCATTGATCGAGATGTAGACACCACCTTCGGTTGCAATTACCACTGCCTGTGTCTCTGAATCCTTTCTGTAGGTCATGTTTGCAGTGGATTTGTAATGATCGTGTGGGCTTCTGGATTAAGGATGGGTGTAGGCAGGTTTTCAAGACCGCTGAGAGCAGTGGGAGTTCTAGCAATGCCGGATGCGGGGCTGGTTACAACTCAACACATTGGGTATCTCTGGGAGAATCTTCCAGGCGCAGACATGCAACGACTGGTTGTACCCAGCATCGCAGTTGCAGTATTTATTGAAAATCACTGTGTACCGGACAGGGTTGAAGTCACACATTGAGTGATAGCTGCAATGCGAGAATTGTTCAATGAGGATGAGGGGGTGGAGTTCTGACCTTCGATTGTAGAGGCTATGAAACTCCCTCCTTCAGAGGAATTCCTTTTGCCAGGCAGTACAGAAATGCGTCTCTTTGCAGGGGGAAGTTGGGACTTCCCCTATGGCCCCTGCTGTGGTTGTTTCTGCCATTTAACACAACTTCAAACATTGCGTAGCCCGGAGTCATGTCAGGGTGAGGGCTTTGGGGATACATTGTCTGATCTCGATGTTCGACATTAAGAATTTTGGAAGCATTTCCTCTCCATGCATATGCAATGGCAGCCAAGGTACATTCCTATTTGAGCGACCAGGGAGGGATTTGACAACAACGGGTGGTGCAGTGTAGACCGCGCTGGACATTGAACCGTGACAATACTTAGGGATCCATTGAACAGCATTCAATTATGGGGTTAACTGCCATCAGATTAATTTCAGCATTGATATTCCCTGTTACAGCAACATCTGAAGGTCTATTCAAATCGCTTCAAGGATGTTTATTCTGCTTGGCCTGCTCGTCATACGATTGCACTCGGTCCTTGCACAATTCTTCGAACCATCGATTTTGTCTATCTTCAGCTTTCCGGTGGAAATCCCCTGATGGGAGAGCTAAAAACATTGCAAAGCGAACAATGACGTATTCGCTATCCTATGACATCAGTTGCGTGTGCTATTTCCACTGGAAGGTGTGTTGGTAGCTGTGTTGGATCGTTCCACAGTTGGGACAACCTGAGAACTACTCAGTTTGCTCTGAAATGTATGAGATCTGGGCAGCTAGATTGGTGCGAGATTCAAAAGCAATGCCCGGCATTGTATACTTTCTTCTCCGCAAGTACCAAATCTCTTCTTGAGGCTTCTCATTCATGATGTGCCTGGTTATTGTGGCAGGTGACAACTGGGCGTTGTGGTGTTCGTGAGCCAACAAACCAAGTTGAAGCAGGAAATTGCTGGAACTCGAGTATATATATCCCTTCTTCCGGTCTACACCTCCTTGCCCTATTCCTCTCGTCTTAAACACCTGCCAGCATTCTGAACTATCTCGACATCACATGACTTGCCCAAAACAACCCCTCTCATTCTAAAACACACCCGTTGACGTACAGAACTTTGTACGTTCCCTCTGGACTTCCTTCTGCCACCTTCAACTGTATCATAATGCGATTTCCTCCGATGCAGATTATTTTTTGACTTACAGTGATCGCACCAAAGGGCAGCCGCAGAGAAAAGGAAAAGGCAACTGGTAGGGAAAAAATGCTGACATCCATTATACATTGTTACCTGTTGTTGGATCGGAATCGCATAAAGGGATTCATCTCGTAACTCATTTCTCAACTTATATGGATATACCACGTTTGTGGCTGCAACAATGAGAGTGGAGGGGACCTCTTTTACGTTATAATCTTTCTTGATCGAGTCATGACTCGCCACATTTCACAGTTCTAGCGATGGTGGCCGCCCTGCAGGAGCACCAGTTTGCCTTTTCGGGAGCGGTGGGCAGCATTCTGCTTATATATAGGGCAAAATTTTGACAAAACCTGTAACCAAATGAACAATTGGATGTGGGACAATCGCTGTGTCTCTGGGGATCAACTCGATTGCTCCAATCCGCAGATAATGAGCTCACCAAAGGTTTAACGCACCAGCGAGCATTTCTCTTGGTAGGGTAGTGATGATCTGAGAGCGAAAATTGAGCCACCAAGCAATGGGCCGTACCAGCCTGCCGACTTCGTAACTGTTAGACGACTGTAATGGAATGAAACAATCGACGACGATGATGATGATGTGACCAGGATGGATCCCGGACCGCTGAGTGGTGGAGGGAGCCATCCTGGCAATGGCAATGACAATGACGACAGCAAGGGTGAGAAGGAGATTCAGGATGGTGAGAAAGGGACCGGGAAAGGTAAGGGATCAACCGATGGGAAAGGCAAAGGGAAGGGGAAAGGGATGGGGAAGGGGAAGGCAACAGAGGAAGGCAAGGGGAAGGGGAAGGGAAATGGTAAAGGGAAACGTATTGTTGAACAAATCCCAGGGGGAGATGATATCTGGCATGCCGTTGCTTTACACTTGCTGAAAGAAATGCATGAGGCAGATTTGGCCACGGAGGGTTTACTAAAGTGCATATATTTCGAGCCGGAAGCATTGCCCTCTGTCTCAATTTCCTCAAATGATGATACTGACGCAACCTGGGAGTAAGAGGGCAAATATGACTCAGAACATAATTCTGATGTGGATATGCGCATGGATGATGACGTGGAAGCACGGTACAGCATTGATTTAAACGGCGATGTGGATATGGGGAGGGACTGTGACAATGATGAGGATGATGAAGAGAAGGTAGATGAGGCAGTGGAAGATGAAGAGGAGGAGGAGGATGAGGAGGAGGAGGATGAGGAGGAGGAGGAGGAGAAGGAGGAGGAGGAGGATGAGAATGAGGATGATGGCAAAGAACCTCCAATGATTGGCCAGGGAGAGATGGTTAATAGATCAGCTGACAATGTAAATACCATGGTAGACAATTAGCCAATCGAACTACCTTACCAAGGCCAGGAGATGTGTGAGCATACCCCACGTCCATCGCCTCGATCGCCTGCCCCACGGCCACAAACCACCGAGCCTCGCCCACAACCCCTAACTCCCAAGACACATCCCCTCAGTTGGGTGGACATTTCTGGGTATATGACGGTGTAAAAACCTCGCCTGGCGGTGCCACCTTTGCATGAATCTGGGGCAGTCAGAAACACCTAAGATGTGGATGTGGATCAGCAGCTGCTTGGCAAATCAGCTGGTGATGTCAGTCTCTCCTATGTCAATCTTCCGGAGGCGCACTCTGACTACTTGGTAGGCGAGGAGTGAGCCAGTTCTCGAATTGCAGAGGAGGTGATGGTTATTGCGTTCTGGTATGGGTAGGGTTCTTGTCATGCTTGTGTTCTTTGTTCTAGTACATGTATCTCAGGGATTGATTATTACATGTGTCGCGAGGTTTTTGGATCGCTCAGGGTTTAGTATATTTATGGGTGTTGTATTGGGTGTATTTATTCATGGTATTGCAAGGCATGACACATGCAGTGTATTTGCAACTCTTGGCGTGTAAGGAACCTTCTTGTGATAATATTGAGATTCAATTGATCTCTCAAGTTAGCTGAAAGAATTCTGAGCTTACACACACACCAGGCTGCACAGGCCGAGCACCAACTTTCGTCCTTTTCTACAGTGTATACTCCACTCCTTGCATGTCGTCAACGTCCCCAGTGATGACACCATTCCTTTGCCCAAAATTGTCATGCCGAAAGAAATTCACCTCATACAGCTGGCCAATTAAACATAACAGATTACACCATCCTGAACACCATCAAGTTACATGCCAGATGAACCGGAGTATTCAAAGCATGCCCCAACGCATTGAACACAGCCACTGTGGTGAATTCAATACTAACAACGATTCAGTCGAAGACTTGGACGTATTTCACTATCTGGAACGTGTTGAAAACATCACAGACTCACAGTCTCAACCACCGCCACCTCCACTGCCACAGACGGAAGCATACACTGCCACCAGAGCTCCGCTGAGCAAGTCCACTGCTGAGCTTTGGGAACGCGACGCTCAGGATTTCCTTCAGACGAACCTACAGAACAATCCCTCGTACCTGTTTGCGACATGTGAAGAGTACAACTATATCCACCATGGGATCAAGAAGAAGTACATGAAGACATACTCTGATAATGTACTGAAGGAAGAAAGCATTGCTCCTCGTTTCCCAAGCCACACCTCCGGTGTTCACATCCAGAAGCTCGTGCCTCGCATCCCAGATGATCAGGCTCTTTGGGAGTGGGAACTATACACCCTCGAGGATATGACATGGAACGACAATTACCAACGCCTTATCAAAAACAGGCGTCAGGACATCATCAAATGCATGAGATTGTTGATGCGGCAGCTAGCCTACGCCGAGCATTGCATCTACGCCCCTCAGCGTTGCTTGAACAGTGATACACCACGGACATGCCTTTATACTGAAATTCACACTGCAGACGGGTGATGGGCGACACAGGTAAAGAGACATACTCAAGGATAATAAGGTGCTAATCGACATTGAGTTAATGCTCCGAGTGGGGAACACACTGGTTCCCTTGATCATCACGTTCGACGGAACACATCTCTCGAATTTTGCTGGCGATAACCAAGAGTAGCCTGTAAATATGAAAATTACCGATCTATCTTCCAAAATCCGCCAGATGCCCTCAACGCACAGCGTCGCCATGATCGCTCTCCGCCTGATTGGAGGTATGAACCACAATACTCTTCACGTGCGGCTGGATGAGTGGCTGCAAGCAAACCGAGAGGTGTTAGACGAAGTACTCAGGCGGGTACTGCAGCCTCTCATCTTTAAACAAAATGCCAGCACCAAGAGCGGGTACTACAATATTGTCTGTGCAGATGGCAACTTCAGGCGTTTCAAACCGGTTTTAGCAGCATGGCTTGCGGATTACCCAGAGTATAGTGACTTACATTATATCCAGCAGCATGTGGGTTTTTGGTAGGAGTGTCCAAAGTACGAACTGGGAGCTTTTGTCCCTCCTGACTTGAATCTCCCACTGTGGGATCACAACCAATATAGAACGCTCAGCGATGCCAACACCAACGCAGCCAAAGTGAAATTCTCATTGAACCATGTTCACTGAGGATCAAACAGGTTTCAACATCATCCCTGTATCGTGGGTGACCTTCCGAAGCCCAATCTCCTCCATACAATTCAGCTTGGCAAACTTGACCACCTCCAGAAGGGGATGTTCCACTTTGTGAAGACGCATAAAAGCCTCGACAAGTACAATGCAATCTGGTTGTCCGTGCCTGCTGACCACGACCTCACACCAAAAAATGCATCCTGTGAGGAAGTTTCTGAATGGAATGGGAGGATATGAACGATATAAGCCAGTACCAGCTTGGAGTTGGAATCCAGTCTCGACGAGGCGGGACCCCGCTCAGCGTCTCATATTCAATAGCACACTGGAGTGTATTTGGCCATTTTAGAATTGTGTATATATGCTCAATACGAATCTCACTATGTTGCAACATTGAACTACATGGAGGACAACTAGCATCGTTTTGACACCTTCAAAGATGTTTTCTCAATTGGGCAAGCATGCAAACAGGCTAAGGCCAATGCCAATGCTCTCAGAACCGAACACGTGAAGAAGCGAAAGATATTCAAGGAGACCAATGCTGAAACTTGGACACCATCCAAGAAGTGGTGTGAAATAAATGCCCAGCAGGATTGTATCAGCCACGAGGTAGATGTTTCCAAGGAGTAAGATGCTGACATGCACTTTCTGATGACCAACTTGATGTGCCATTGGGTCGATCAGATTCGTTGATACAGAGTGTTCCAACAGTATTCTGCTGAGAGACATGAACAAGCACCTAAAACAAACCTCACGGACAGTTGGAATGCCTCCAATCACAATCTCAGCTACCTGCCACAGATAATCACCTTTCCGCGTCGCATTCTCTGCTTCAAAATCAGAGAGCTCAATCTCCAAGCTCTCGCTCAGCGTCAGGAGAAAAGCGCTGCCGCCTGCAAAGTCGTCCCTTCCAGTGCTGATCTGGGTGCCCCCCTGAGCTCCTGGTCAGATGCGAATCCCGAATTCATGGTACCCCAAACCTGCCATGATGGAACACATCCTGACGCTACGATCAAGGATTTCAGAGGATTGCTCTATGATACATCAGACGTAACACACCGTGTCACAATGTTCAGCGGCACGTGGGAGATCATCGAGCATAAAAGTTGTCACAAGACGTATATATCGGATGAACAACTGCATGCAATTGAGCTCTGTATTTACCATCGTTCTCTGGCTCAAGTGGAAGGTTTAGAAGGTGAATGCATATCTCAGATGTGTCGATGCACAGAAAGCCAGAGCTGGCGCGGAGGGGATCGACTGCACAACTAGGTGTGGGTAAAGCAACGCTCGGGGAGATGTTATGGCACACGGAATGGGCATCTCCCATGGCAACTGCAACCACTATTCACAATCAAGCCCCTAAACAAGACTGGAGCTTTTCCTGAGTACTGGTTTGCCCTGGCTCTCACCATGATACCTGAAAAGTCAGGAAACTTGGATCCCATCTCAAAATGTATACAAGTGAGAAATGCACCGGCAGCCGTTGGGTTGCAAGTTTTCAGAGTACGAAACATCATCAGCTGCTCACAGGTAAGTGCAGAGATAGCTACTGGTAATATGACAGGAGATGAAAGGAAGGAGCGATGGATTTTCAAGAGCCACATAGATCTGGTGCCTTGGAATGATGTGTATAATTAGTAAAGAGAGAATTGTATTTTGCGCGCAGGTGGAAGCGACACGAGGAGAGATTTTCGCAGCATCACCTATCGCATTGCATTACTGATTCAAGCGTGTACCCAATCAACCCATTGCGACGTATTGTCACAGTTGGCCACAAAGCCAGAGTGTTCGTTTAAAATAGCAAACACACAGAGCGAGAAGAATCTGTGAAACTGTGATTGGAGGGTGACATGAAACGCAATGGGGTGTCCACAGGCTTGGTGCGGAGTAATCCCCCTCCAGGGTGTCTTGGAGGGCGCTGATGGAGGACGTCCACTTTGATGGAGCTATTCTGCCCGTACTGAAATGTTTTTTGCTGATCAGTATACTGCATTACCTTTCCAGTTGCTTCAAGTTGCTTTTTGTAGTTATTATAAATAGCCTAAATGACATTTTCTGCTTCATAACCAAGTATATACTAATACCTAGCTGGTATTATACAACTCAATCAGCAAATCAATTGATTCAATCTGTAACCGCATTCTATTTCTGATTGTTTCAATCTGTAATTTACTATATTTATTGGCTTAGTGGTACTATCTACCCTACAATCTTTTGGAAATTGATATATTCTCATCCTTTTGGAATTCTAACTAAGTTCTAGTATATATAGGAAGTATGTTAGGGGTTCTTCCTGACCAGCGATTACGGTACTGGATGATAGCATATGAATACCTGTCACAATGTTACTGTTGGTTTGGTCATGTGATATATATTATCCCTATTAAAGGTATCACAAGTAAGACAGCAATATAATTATTTACGAGATATCACATCAGTCATGTGTCGATCAGATGTGCACTAGTGGTATGCAGATTCACTTCCGATGAAGCAGCTAGATTGCCATAACTGGGAAATCAAGGTCTCATATGACTTCATCACTGCACATGGTTTTCGATCAGATTAGAAAGCTTTAACAATACCAGGCCATGTTTGATTCGACTGAAGATTACTCTGATATACATACCCAGCAGTTAACTCTCAATATGCCACTACGCGGATCCTCTAACCTATTGCCTCAAGCAATAAAACACAATCAGGGTACTTCATGGTTAAAGAGAATGGTCTCGGCCAAAGAAGATCTGGCTGAGAAAATGATTGCATTAACTGAAGATAAGTGGCCGGAAGCAAACCTGCTCATTGGTTTCAGGTAGTATGCATTGCAATGTTACAGTTGGTAATAATACATGCTAACTGCTCAAATTGTACGTTGGCACAATGTTGGTTGGTCGCTGATTAAATCTCTGAATCAATGCCAAATACCCGGATTCAGGCAAGATATTTAATAACTTTTTGCTTGTAAAACATATTATGATAAAGCACTGCCAGCTATGATCGGCTGATGTTCCAACTACTGTATTATATAATAGCAAGATGTCTAAGTTGAAGTTATAATCTGACCCATTTTTTAGTTACTGTCCATATGATGATGGCCCACAGTAGGTAGAAGAGTAATGCTTCAAAACCAATCATATGCGAAGACGATAACCTAAGGAATGTGAGGCTATTATTTCCAGCTGGTATGAAAATCTTAAGAGCAGGGTAGGAAGCAAGGTCTGAAGGAGTTTCATCCTGAAGACCTGGTAATCAAGAGACTACATTGTCCTCCCAATGAGACAAACAAGCTCTAACAGTGAGCAGTCACAAACCTACCTGTGAAAAAAGAATCTAACATATTGTTGTATTTTTATGATACCTATCTACATATACATATACACCAATTAGTTATATAAATACCATTTGTATTCTGTACTGGCAGCCCCGCACCATCATTGAGCAGCACCTGTGAACACCAAGTACATAAAATATTGTAGGTCTTCAGACAGTTAATTTCGAGATTTCATGGCAAATATTATCCTCCTGTGGTACACTGTATTTGGTGGTGATCAGCATTGATAGGATTGCAATCTGCACTAGTCTATCATTTCGACAATCAAATATTACCATGGGAAAGAGACAACCAAGCGATACTGATCCTCGAGCAGAGATCTGTTCATGCAGATAGCACTATGAGTAAGTATCCAACGAGGAGGCCCATTGCTACCCTACAAAACAATGTACGAGATAAATTGCAGACTCCCAGAGATATCCACCAACAATCTCTGACACCGGCTTCGAATTCAGAGAGACCAGCTACAATGAAAGGAATTAAATATTTCACTGACTGACTCTGTTCCATGAAGAAAGGAAGAGTTAATTCTTTCCCACAAACAAAGAATCAACTCAAAGCTGAGCAAAAGCAAATATGGAAATCAGAGTTGTAACTTGTAAGGAATAAACAGAATAGAATCCAAAGCCGTGTCAAGTACAGATACCTAACACTATAACACCCCTAACAATGAAATGCCACCTGTGGTATATGAATATTGCTAATAAATAATATTAACCATTGTAATGGATATCAAATACAAAGATTCCATCATAATGGATCTGGAGTTGTAAAACTGATCCCATTTCAACTAACTGCAGTTAATACTGTCTGATTTCACTTTTGGAATAACCTTCGTAGTTCAGCATTAACTAAGTATATAGAATACTCAACTCTGCTCTTAACATATACTAATATAGACTTTAAGTTCTGAAAGTGATCTTGACTCATTGTTGACAATCTAATTTATATCAGTCTGTGATAATACCTTGTTCTGCCAATAATATTTCGACTGATTGGTATGGAAATGGCATAGCAAAACCCTGTCTTGACTTGTTATGGAATTACAACTTGTAAGTTCATTGAATTGAAGTGAATCCCTATATGGGATATCTTCCACAGATTACTCAGTGTAGTTTACAGGTTGTTCGAATTATACCAGTTAGAAGGGTAAACTGATCTATCAGACTGGGAGACCATTTATTCAACTGGTATTGGTGATAGTACAATAAATCTGAAAGATGATGGGTGAATCGTATATCTCTGTGAAAGGAATCAGGTGAATTTGTAAAAATATTTTAGCAATGATTACTCATTCAAATCATCTTATCAAGAGTTTCATCAATTGATTCGCTATATTTTAATTTGGAATGATCAGCAGTAGTATATTCATTATATGTCCAGTATGATACTCCTATAGATTTATCCGTTTCTGAATCTTAAAAATGCTTTGATACACAGTATTGAATATTCCAGAAACCATTATCAAATATGTTATTGAGTCTTCCAGATTATCTATTCATGAATGCATGCCATATATCACCCAAATTACAATCTTCAATACCAGACTAATAGCCTACCATCAGCGAGAGAATTGTCTAATGTTGAATTGGTAAATGGAGCTGGTATACCAGATTGGGTATTTTTGAAGTTACTCTTTCTATTAAAAGAAAAGTAAAGATTATATTTATTATGACATTATTCCTTTCCAATATTGTCTAATATACCATATAATTTGTAACTGGCCTTAGTATATTAAGTGAAAATAGTCCATTGTTCCCAAGCAGAGAATATCTTTTATTCCATTTCTTTCGGATACAGAATGTAAAGATAACATTGTGTTGGAGTGTATACAACATTCTGAATCAAGGGTATCATTACTTTAAAAGCCTTAGAAGGTATTCAGTAGTCAATTGCCAAATGAAATCAACAGTTTTTGATATATACTGTGGTCGACACAGCTTCAGCCTATCACTTTATGATATACATTGAGATGTTAACAAGTATATCACTCAGTACTTCAGAAATTGATCTCTGTAATCTATCTTTACTATTGTTTAATGTAGTGGCAGGGAAAGGATTAAATTCACATATATAGTGAGTTGATTTAAGTGATTCTTTCAGTCTGTTTGTGATATATTGTATAATATTATCAGCTGCAATCTCTTAGCAGAGGTTACTGTGTAATGTTGTTCCATTTCTGTAATATAATCGTCGAAAATTTGTGATACTTCTGATTTCAATTGTTATATGGGATTGTACAAACTCTAGTAGTATTATCAGTATGTGATATGTGATATTCAGATCTACAAAAAAATGCAATTAGAAAGAAACTACTTAGGTTAGACTACCCCAATCAATAAATATTACTAGCCTTGTTGACTATACTGATTTCAGAACAAGTTCGTATATGTAAGTTAGCTTATTAACATAATGGTGTTAAAATATATACTTGTTAGTTTCTCCATTGTCATGAGTGCCAGATATATATATATTGAAATTCCAAAAACATAACAAACATCAGCTCTGCGCAATACTTCAAGAAAATAAACACACTGCAACCGATCTCTGCTTCCTGAATAGTATTTGTATCATAATAATTGCTTAATTATGTGTATCACTGTATTACTATTACTTGTTAATCACAACTTCCTGTATAAAATAGATGTATAACCTTAACAACATATATATAATCCGTATTAATCTCTGTAAAAGGTAACTAATTCATTTTTCAGAACCAATTGTTTCTGAATGTCCCTTGCCCACAATCTCAATACTCAATTTTAAATGCAAATTTACAATCACTGACATATCATGTTATTGAAAGATTTTTCTAGAATGTCAGCATATGTAATTTTCGATCCCTATCCAACTACATCAATTTGTTTCTTCTCTTAATATCTGTAGGTACTTGTACTTTCTCCATATCCTTTGCTTAATTTCTTCTGCCATTTTCAGCAATCTGAATTTTTTCATTTTTATATACCAATGTGAAACAGGTGTGTTAGACTTTTCCAAATTGTATTCGATTAACCAGATACATAATACTCTTGGGGAGATAGACGATTAGAGGTTGTTGCATTGGTAGTTGGCGTGTTGTATTGCATCATATTTAATTGTCAACTTTAAAATACACAGGGTAGAATTATTATCAACTTCACCAATAGCAATATTCATGATATCGTATGTGACTTTGAGTATATCCAATGATACCGAATTTATTGGTTAATGAAGACTGTCCCGCATCATTTAATCTCAAATCAAGAACGATATCTTCCTTATTGTGATTTTCACCAAGAACACTATCAACTGATCTAGACTGAAGTCAAAAAATTGCTTTCAACAGTTTACAATGAGAACTAGTGTTGAGCAATATTGAGATATAACTTTATAATGAGAGTTGGTGGTATTATGTAATATTGGGACTTAATGCAGATTAATATCTAGTTTGCAATGATACAAGCAGAAACTGGATAATAATTTGTGTATATTCAGCTCAATATAACTCATAGTGATTCCAATTGGATATTCTTATTCCAAATTTCTTAGGAATATATATGACTGAAATATGGACAAAACTTGGAAACAAATTTAATTCAACAATTCAATGTTACTGGCATGGGCATCAGGTGTGAATTGTATACAATCAGTTAATATCCCAGACAATATCTCTTTCTGACCCATATTCCTGATAGTTATATATCGTTAGTAATACTCTGCTCCAGTAAGTAGTATAAAGTTGTCCAGGGTAATTGGAATTTCACTGCAACTGGCACATTATCCAAAATGTGAACACCTCAGTTGGAATGTTTTGGAGAATAATGTTCTGTATTCTGTTAGTAGGGTTGAAGAAGGGCAAATGGGTGGTATTGAGGTATTATCTTGAAGTAATTTAGAATACTTAATTGTGTATTAAGTTCAATTTAAAGGTAGAATAAATGATCTTCAGTATGAGTTTCTGATGCAGAGTTGAAATACAATATAAAGTATGCTGAAAACATTCCATAATTGAATGTATTATATATAAAATAGTAGAACAATATCAATTACAATGTTGATTCCATGTCAGAATAATATTCGATAATTATCTAGAACATCTACAAATTCAGTTGTTACAACACAAGAGGTATTATTGCAAAATATATTTTCTTGCCAAATAAGTTATTTTATAATGTACAAATTTATATAGATAATTGTCTCTGGCTATGATTATTAATCAAGAACCCAATCAGGTAAAAAGATGCTGTTTCTTAGTAAGTTGCACGATCATTATAACGAATCATCAATTCCTAAGCAAGCCATGAAAAACTGTGCAAAGTATAATGTCATGACTGAAACCAGTGTAGAATAATACAGTCAATTGTAATGCATAGCAAACATATGTAATAGACATTTATAAACAGCATTTAAAGTCAATACATACTTTTTGTCATGCTTTTACTCCAATCGTAGAGACACTTCAAACATGATACGCAATGTAGTTACATACTACATGGTAATAATTCAATGAAAAGATATTAATTATACATCGAAATTCGAAGTTTCAACTTATAATATCATGATACGATAGATTTATTCATAGTTCCAACAGGTTGTTGACTGATATGTTTCATGTTTTGAATAAATAAATTGATTATAACAAATTTGATTAATCAATATCTTTAGTAAACTTGCAACAGGGCAATCAAACATTCACTATTCATAGTCAATAGGTGGCTTGTGTGAGTGTTATACTATTTTCATATTAATGGCTTGTAAGTTTCAGAGTATAACCTTCAGAAGTTTAGTACATGACCAAATAGCAATTGAGATTGGTGGTGACCATGTATACTAGGTTCAAAGCTGATGTTGATTGATGCATTCATATGAAGACTTTCTCCAACAATGTGGTAGTATACATACATTCATCAAAAACCATTGTCAATTAAAATAAATAATTAAAAATACAAGGTAGACAAAATCCAATATTCAACTACAGTGCAAATATGGGTAATGTATATGGATTCAAATGAGCTTAATTAGACTAAATGAAAGTGTAATTCTGATTGAATTTATATATCCATACTATGAAATGTAGATACTGTGGAATATATCGGATACAGATGTATTTACAAATCACACTGAATCTAATGGTATATCTTCTCTACTTTGCAGTTGAGTGGTTCAAATTGCATATTACATTGAATGTCTGCTATAAAAGAAAAATTAACGTTATTATAAGTTGACAAGTTACAGAAAGCCATAATTAGTTAGATAAATATATTAACAACAATGCTAATTAACAGTTACATCAAATATATTCAGTGAAATAGTCATACTGTAAAATGCATTTTTAGCATATATTATACAATTTTATATATTGATTCAAGAAATATCAAAAAGTAAAAATTTATTATATCTGGAAGTTTATTTGCCAAAATAACAATGTATTAATACTAATCCAAAGACTAATTCACATATGAGATTAATTAATCCAGATATTTGGTAAAGCTTAATTTACGACAAAGTTATATTGTAAATATTGAATATTTTCATTTGGAAATAGAATTTACAGAATCAGATAATAAATATCGACTATCACTACTGTTGAGACTTTATCCAATACGTTCAATTTGATCTGGAACTTCATGATTCTGATAACTGAATAGTGAGTATATCTCATCTATAGTGGACTAAGAGTGAGTAACAGTTTCAAGTATATATTTGTTGATTTATCCGATCATGTTTTATAGTGGATTGCTATACTCTGCTGTCACTGTTTCTCATATTTGAGAATAATTTCACAATGTCACTTAGCTCCCTCAGAACGGAACAGTATGAATATGTCTGGTTATGGTCAAAATGATATTACTAAAGACTACATTGATACTATAATCTCAACACAATTGAACAAAGTTTCAGACCCCACAGAATCGGAGCAAATCGCCATATAATTAATGTATTTCTGACAATTGTTCACCTTTGAGTAATATCAAGCTAGCAAAATACTTATCTCCTACATGATATAATGATACACATGGTATTCTTATTCTCCAGTGGTCTGACAAAGTTTAAACTCCATTACATAGATTTCAAATTGAAAGTATTTTCATATTTCAAGGAGTAAAAGATTTTCCCTATGTGCATACTTTGTGTAATCTTAATAATATTATATTTTAGAATCTTTATACTCTGTCAAGAATTATTTCATCTCATCGAAACTATGTTCAATTGACTGTAACAATACGTTAAATGGTTTGAAACTATAATTGATGAATCTGTTGTGAAGTGTAGATAGGTATTTTCCAAATCCCCCTCTATTGGTTATCTTCAAATCCAATAATAACTTTATCAATTGAAAGATTCTTAATATATAGTTTTCTGATCTATGTCAGTTGATTTAACAATATTACAAGTCATGAACAGATGAAGTCTAATGGGATATGAGTAAAATAAATTATATCAACTAAACTGATACCATGCTGTTCTACTGACCACTAAAAGTTATTCTAATACAGGTGGTTGTGAGATTATGTCAGAATGAACTATCCTGACGATAGAATTTGGTATGTGGACTCCAAATGAAGAACCTTGTGTATGAAGATTGCATACCTAGGGAAACTATCGTAACCAAGAATCAAAGCATGATAAGGTAATAAAATGTAAAACAATTTTTGCATTAGATACCTCTGATTGTTGGATTTTTATTGCTACATTATAAACAATTTATATATATATTCAATTGGTTAAATATGACTTAAGGTAAAGATGGTGATGTCTACCCTGATCATCTCAAGACAATTTAGGCATCCATCATTACAAATTGTGGTCAGAGTATGTTAATTGCTTTCCTATTGTTTCAATTGCAAAGAGTCGAATAATGCAGAAATAATAAGTGGACAAAAGAATGAATGTTACATAAAATACCACTTAGTTGGAAGGGGAATGTGAAATATATCGTACAGGATGAAAATTCAGTATTAGATAATCGATTTAATCAATCTCAAAATATGTCGATCTGAATATATTACTTTCTACCAATACCAAATCGCTGTTAATCAGATATTTTAATAAATAAAAACATAGCCAGGAATATTTGACACAAATGACATACTGAATTGCGAATAAAAATCACTCAATTCAGAGTTAATATAGAGATTTATATTGCTAGAAAAGTGAGAAATCATTCCAATTACAATTCTATTGAAATATTATTTTACTTTAACATACTTTATTCATGATCTGAACAAGCAATACTATCCAACTATCCAATAAACACATCTTCAACTAGTTCAATATCAAATCTTAGAGCAATACAAGCCAATGTGTAAATTATAAATATTATATTTTGCTAAGCTAACTCTACTACATATTATCGTATATATTATTGAAAAGAACAATTACAGTAGGTAACTAAACCACAATTATATTAACTCAATACAAATATACTTATACTGTCTAGAGTAGAGTTAGCAACGGTTCAAACAGGCTAGAACGGTTCCTGGTTAAGGTTGGAACTGGAACCGAACCGTTGCAATGGGCTTTACCGCACGAAAACCCGGACTGTTGCAATTTGGCCGGTTTTACCACCAAAAACCCAGTATTTCAACATCACAACTTTGGCTCCAATTAAGTATTTGAGTTCTGATTGTATTGTGACATGATCAGTACATAGATTGTGCAGTTCTAGTCTCTGTTTCACCTCCCGTTGTTAGATTTGTGATCTGACCTATATTCATTGAGTCGCTATTGAAAACCCGCAAATTTCGCTTAACATTTGCCCTTATTTCACAACCACTCAACGAATATCAGTCGGATTGCAAATCTGAAAGCGGGAGGTGAAAGAGCGGCTAGAACTGCACAATCTACATACTGATCATGTCACGATACGATCATAAATCGAATACATAATTGCAGCCAAAGTTGTAGGAACTGCAAAGTTTGAACCGCGGTTCAGTTCCAACCCGGCCAAAACACCATGGCTTTATGCCCAGTCCGGGTAACAACCTTGCGATAGTCACCCGGTTCCGGTTGCTTGGCAAATTCTGACCTGGACCGGGGCCTCCAGTTTGGGTCGAATCCCGACCGCAGCGGGGTATTCCGGAACCATTGCTAACACTAGTCTAGAGTCAACATTTATTAGAGATTATAATTATAAAATTTTATTAATAATATGGCTAGTATATAGCAATTTTCATTTCAGTGGTATAGAATAGCGAGTATTCATATATTGTTTGGAGATATTCTTGATACTGCTAAAAGTTATCAATTTCTGTAATAGTTGAAAATGTGCTTCAAATATCCTATCATCTATATTGATTTGCGATGTAAAACCAAGATCGACCCACTAATTTCAATTAAGAATGATAGCTAAAAGTATTTTTCATTATTGTTTTGTGTTTGATTGGAATGGTAAGATACAGAATCAGAGTTTTAAATACTGTACTAAATGATTGAATAACAGTCATTATATCAATATATGTAAATATTGAAAACTGATATCTGTGCATTGACAGTACTAGTAGAGTGTTATTGAATAAAAAAATATATTTCAAATAGTATATTCGGATATTTGAAACTAAAGTATTTGTGATGTAGAACCCAATGTTACAATCAATCTTGCAATATATCAATCTAAGTCGATGAAATATACTACATATTGTACTAGAACCAGATAGTACTGTGTGTTATTTTCTAAAATGTAGTATATATAAATATATACACTATGGATAATGTAGATATAGTTGTTATCCAAACTGAACGCAATTCAGTTCCATTTGTTAATTACTTAGATCTAAGTAAGACACTGATAAGGTCACCATATTCTACAAACTAGAGTGAGAGTTAGATATTCCATTTCTGAGTAATTGCAATTAGTTTAAGTATATCTAAATATCAACCAAAGTATTGATTCATCCATTCATATATACATAATTGATCTGAGTTGACTCAGTTGTACACTAATACATTACTGAATATACTTAGCATGTATTTTTGCAAGAGAGTACTTAAGTATATTTTCCATTGGATACTTAAGCAAACTAATATAGAAAATATCCATACTCTAGCCAGCAAATAATCAAGTAGGAATTGAAAGAAATATATGATTAACTTGGATACATTTATTGAACTGTCTGACAAAGTGCGAATAAGGTTGACATTTGGATTATAATCAAGTAGATATAATGGTTTACTGAAAACCAACTATACATAATGCATAGAAACTAGCTAATAATTTCAATCAACAATATAACAGATAGATTGTATACAGATTCATGTGAGAAATCGATTGCAGAGAGCAATTTGAAGCTGGCAGCAAAATGAAACTTCAGGGAGCCTCCAGATAGTAGTTTGCAACAGGCTGGGGAGTATCAGTCCAGGTTGTATCAATATGGAGTTAGTAACATTCATTGTAAAACACATAATTAGAGTAGACTTGACTTACTCAGTCAGAATCTAATCTATAAGGTATCTGCAAAATAGATTGCTGCATGTAATTCTGGTTGGCTGAAGGCAAATATATCTTTCAAACAGATAAGAAATAGCATACAATTTTAGAACATCATTCCATCACCACAGGCAAAGAATATTGACCGAGGTGTATATTCATCACAACACATAAAGTAGCAAATCAGATATAGAAAGTATAGGGTAGATGATGTGGTTAGATGAAAAGATGTAAAAGAATACAGATAAGGTGTATAATGTTTTAAATTGAATTACAATGTTGACTTTCATGTATAATTATCTCAAAGTACAATGTAACTTGTTCAATTTACATTTCTGTATCTCCTCCATTACCTTTCATACTTATGACAATGCTATCTCTATCACAATAAGACTTTCAGTAGCAGCAGAGAACAAGAAGTCAAGAAATTTCACTCTTTATATCCACATCAGAATTGTTAATAATTATTGGATGCAGTATGCTGAGTGCCTCTGATTAAAATTTCCAGTCAGCTCTCAAGCATTCCCTCTGTACCGACTGAATGAACTTGGCCAAGTCAACTCAATATTGATATCTCCAGGTATCTTCATAGCGTTGTCTATAGTTAGTCTGAATTCACCATCTGGTTTCAGCTTCAAATCATCATCTTCTGCTCTCTGTAATTACCATTGCCACTGATACTGTAATTAATATCTTAATGATGCTCACTTTCTACTCAATTCAACCTTCTATTTTAACATTTTCTAAAAACCTATTAACTACTGATTGATACTTCTCAAATGCTATTTCAGTTCATATTAATATTCTCAATTGAAATACCAATTTCAATCTGCTGTCTGTCCAGATAAAACGGTTCCTGTTATCTTCAAGCTATCAATTGCACTCTGTACTGATATGTTTTTTACAGACAGTCTGAATTAACAGTGTCTGACCAGTCTTCAATTGTATCTTCTAGCATTCTAGAATTGAAATAAAACTTTGTTTTTCTTATATCAGTTTCCAATATATTCTATGCAGTCAGCATTACTAAATCTCTATAGAGTCTACCTTACAGGGGACATATTACTTTGCACCATACAGTGGATATAACTACACATTGGAAGCATCATATATCAAATGTATACAATGACCACCATCACAGCCTATCCAATCAACTACCTATACTTCGTATATCTGTATTTACTCAAACTGCCCAGTCATATTACACTACATTGTCCAGTAACATTCAATATGTTTGTTCCTTGCAAGTCTATTCAATTTCTTCCATTGAGGTATTAATCCAACCTAGGTTAAAAACTACCTTAGGTATAGCAAAGTCAGCATATAATTTTCATATATATATCATGTGATTGATATACATTGTTCAAGTATACTTACCATCTGATGATAGTTGAAATGCTTCAAACTTTGTCAAATAACCTGACAAAATACAGTACCAAATTGAAAATAAATTTTAAACCATATCAGTGATCCAATACTGTAAGTCTAAGCCAACATTGTTAAACTATGCTAGATTATTTTCAGTATAGTGTGAAAAGAATATCAAGGTCCCAGTTAACAACTAATTCCCTTCAAGTGTCAAACAATTATTAAAAGTGATATTGTCTATACGTTGATTGTAATTGCAATTGAGATATATAAATTACACATATTAAATAACATAATCATATACTCAATAATTAGCATTGTATATTATATCTTTTAATGTATAAAGATCTCATGTAGAATTATTATCTAGTATTAATACACTCACTATCACTTTTATTCTATTCCCAATTACTACCACTTTTTCCAATATTAACAAATATATATATCTATACTCCGAAGATTAATTTACCAAATAATATGCATTGTTGAATTGATTCCACAGGACATATTCGGTATTTCCAGTAATGAATGACATTAGAATGAATGTAAAATATAACTTACAATGAAGTAATCTAATAACATATAGCTATCATTCTAACTATAACATCTTGATTTCAGTGGATTTTCTTTGTACTTACTACTTTTTATAACTCATGTATTCTCTTTTGTAACCATACTCTCAATGGCTATCAATTACTCAATACAGCTGGATATTGACATTGCCATTGGTATACTCTACAGGAGATTTCAGCAAATAACTTTCTTTCCCTTAAATAAAAATGAGAGTTCATGATTATTAATCAATAATACCAGTATATAATAGAAAGAATCCACATGCGCTGTGTTTCCGACTGCCTCAGCTTTTTGCAGAGTTGGCACCACCAGGTGAAGTTTCAGAGGCGTCATAAACACCAACATCTCCAGCCCACTGATGGGATTAGTTTCCGAAGTCCGTGGTCATGGGTGAGTATCCTGTGTTTGCGGCGGTTGAGCAGGAAGCACAGGTTGTGGCTGTGAGGTATACTCGAGCATCTCCTGGCCTTGCTCAGGTAGCACGATTGGCTGAACATCTACCATGGTGTCTACACCATCAAACAATGTATTCACCATCTCTCCCTGGCCAATCGTCCGAGGTTCTTTGTCATCATTTTCATCCTCATTCTCCTGCTCATCCTCATCCTCCTCCTCATCCTTCTCATCCTCCTCATCCTCCTCCTCATCCTCCTCCTCATCCTCCATATTCTCCTCCTCCTCATCTTGCTCCTCTGTGTCTTTCTCTTCTTCCCCATCACAATTCCTTTCCATATCCACATTGCCATCTCAAGAAATGGCCTACGGATCGTCCACAATATCATCCATGCACATATCCACATGAGAATAATAATGGGAGTCATATTCACCCTCCGACTCCTCAGTTGAGTCGGTGTGATCATCTGAGAGAATTTGGACAGGGGGGATACTTCCATGACTTAATATACCCGCTTTAGTTCGCCCTCCCTGTCTGAGCATACCTCATACATTGCCATCCTCAAATGCATAGCCGCAGCACGAGAGGTATCATCTTCCCCTGGGGTTTGTTTAACAATACCTTTCCCTTTCTTTTTCCCCTTCTATTTCCCCTTCCCCTGCCCCTTCCCTTCATACCTTGCCTTCCCCATCCCCTCCCCATTTTGCTTCCCATCCTCAATTGCCTTCCCTTTCGCCTTCCGATCCGCTGTTTGCTTCCGTTTCCTGGCCCCTTTTGTACTGGCCTGCATGTTCTCCTCACCGTTGCTGTCATTGTCAGTGCCATCGCTGGGAAGGCTCTTTCCAACGCTTGATGTTCCAGAATCCACCCAGTTCTACTCAACATTATCCCTGTCAATTATCTCATTCCACTGCAGTGATCAAACGGCCAGGAAGTCGGCTAGATTCTACTTCTGGCAGCATGCCGGCTCAATCAGTGCCCTGATATCATCGCTACTGTATCGAGAGTAATGCTGCCCAGTCCATTCAACCATCCTCAAGCTGGTTGCCCACACATTGGAGTGATTGACTTGATCCCCAAACGTATGCGCATTTACCCACCTCCAATTGTTCATTTCACTGCTGGTTTTGTCAAACATTTGCTGCATACATGAGTGGAAGGTCACCAACCATTCCCAAAAAGGCAACCATGTGCGTCTGCGGTTTAGCCCTATGACCCAGAATTGTGGAAAGTGGCTAGTCATGACTGGATCACACAAGCTGATATCGTAGAAGAGGTACCATTCACTCCCATAGTAGACACTTGAAATGTTGAATATCTGCATTAGTCCACAGATGTGTTGGGAGATGTATCCCTGTAGACGGTCCCGATGCAATGTCTGGCATCGATTTATAACTGATGTCGGTATTTTTGCCCTAGCTGTTGCGTTCCACTTTGCTTTGTGGCTGCCCATTGGTGCCATCGCTGTGAGTTGAAAAGAAATCAACATCCAAGGCGTTAGCATTACGATACAGCTGCATGTTGTGGAAGGAATCCGGGAGAGAACATTCAAAGTTGTGCAGGTTATCAGGTGTGTTTTAAAATGAGTGCCATTGTGTTGTGCAAGTCATGTAATGTCAGGATAGTTCAGGATGCTGGTGGTGTGTGTAATACAGAAGGGAAAGAGAAAGAAGGTGTTTGTGGAAAGAAGGGATATATATACTCAAGTTTCTGTGATTACTTGCTTCAACTTGTGAGATATAATAATTGGATTCATACCCTGCGATTTGTTGGTCAATGAACACAAAGCAGCCCAGACTTCATCCTGCACAGCCACCTGGCACCTTCTGCATGAGAGGCTACAAAATGAGATTTAAAACTTGCGGTGAGGAATGTTCATGATGCTGGGTCTTGCTTTTGCATCATACACCACTTTCACCGCTCAGACCTTGTACTACACAGAGCAAACTGTGTAGTTGTCAGCTTGTCCCAACTGTGCAACCTTTCAACAGGGTTACAAACATGCCTAGCGGTGGAAAAAGCACATGCAAGTGATGTCATAGGATAGAGAATACGTTATTAATTGCTTTGCCATGCTGTTAGGTCTGCCACAGGGCAATTTCTACCAGAAAGCTGAAGACATACACAATTGAGGATTGTATGTATTGTGCCAGGATTGAGTGCAATACTATGACAATGGAGCCGAGAAGGCATAAATACCCTTCAAGTGGTGCAACTAGACCTCCAGATATTGCTGTAACAGTCAATATCAATGCTGTGTTTTATCTGAGTTTAATCTAATGGCAGTTAACCCCATGATTGAATGCTTTTCAAGAGATCTTATCCGCAAGTATCATCATGAGCTATAGTAGTTTAGGGTCTAGCACAGTCTATATTGCACCTCCCTATTTTTTCGAATCTCTTTCTGGTTGCTCAAATTGGAGTCTACCTCTTCTGCCATTGCATCTGCCTGTACAGCAGTCTATTCCTACATTCTTAACTTTGAACGTCAGTATCGGACTATGCCTTCCTGAATCACTCACCCCAACACAACTCCAGTCATACAATATGTTTCAATGTCTACTTCTCATCAGAAACAACGAAAGCATGGGTTCTTCGGGGAGTTCTCAACTTCCCCCTGCTAATGGACATGTTACCATACTGGCTGGCTAAAGAGATTCCTCTCAAGTAGGGCGTTCTGTAGCCTCAACAATCCAAGGTCAGAGCTCAGCCCCCTGATCTTTGCCAGAAACTGCTCATGTTTCAATCATCACTCAACTCATGACTTCTACCCTGTGTGCTACACAGTGATATTAAAACAATAGTGCAACTGCCATGCTGGTTAGACGCAGTCATAGCCCAACAGCACCTGGAGGATTCTCACAGACAGACTCAACATGTTGTGTTGTATCCAGCCCCACATCTGGTATTGCTAACTCTTCCACTCTCTCAGTGGCGTTGAAATCTTGCCAACCCCCATTCCTAATCCAGAAGCGCAAGTGATCATAACAAATCCACTGTGAACACGAACTACAGAATGGAATCAGACACAGAGGAAGTGTCAATTGAAGCCCTAGGCAGTGTCTACACCTCGATCAGTAGTCACTGGCAGTCGCCGCATCCATCGATTTGGTCACTATGACATGACATATCTTGTATTTGGAATGGGCAGACTCCAAGAACACTACATGTGAAACAGACGGCCGTTTGTGAGTGCAAGCGACTTGGAGGTGGTGAGTTATGCAACGCGATGCATTGTGAAACCATTGGCTGAAGCCCCACACCGTCAGATATTAGAGATGTACTCGAAAACTGCTATGCAGAAAAACAACATTCGGTCTATAAGATTTCACACACACACAAATATGATCTTGAAAACGGTATACTGATGCAACTTCCCACGTTGCATAGTACTCCTTTGAACTGGTACCATGTTCGAGCACATGTTATTATCGGTAAATCCCAATTCAGTCAGTGAGCAAGGGACAACATAGCAGAGCATTAAGATCTCCACTACTTTGAATCCGACACAGAGAGTTTGGAATACATTGATTCCATTGTTGCAGACAATACGTGTCGTATTCATGTTGCAGAGCATGTGGAAGGTGGTGTATACAGTCCAAATCCAATACTGAGAGAGTCGAATGCTGCTAACAAATGTCCAGCATCCACTTCACTCTCTGGTGGAACCAATCCCTGGTTATATCTACATCAAATTGTATCATTCGGCGAAGAACAGCGGAATGGATGCTGATGGATTTAATATTTCCATGATTGACGACAAGGACAGTGATATACCCTTGCCACTGATCATGTTTACCTGCACTGGATTGAACAATGCCACACTGGAGTGGCAAAGGAACAAAAGTGTTCATCTGAATGATTCCAAGTCGATGCTGAAAGTGGACAGACCTGATCGCTCAAACCACTTCAACTACAACAATGACGGTGGGAACAACGCATCCTACTGCGCTGCAACATGTCACCAGTTGTTAACCTCGCCTGGTATTGCAGCCACATATACAATCATGATGAATACCTGAAACATACTACCGGAGAGCTACCAACCGAGAGTATATATAATCACTTCTGCGACAGTCAAGTGTTGGATGAAACAGCCGGAGAACCAAATGGCTGCCGTGGTAATCAGAATGGAAGCAGTGCATGTTCAAAATGCGATTCTTCTTTACTAGTTAACCTCTAAAGTGGGGCTTGAGGAGCTTGAGATCAGAAGCACTGACCCAGACATCACAACAGACAATAATTGCATGGATGGGGAAATACCTTTCGGAATGCCAGGGGGCAATAGGGAATATGAAGTGCAGGTGACAAAAGCAACAAGTGCGACGCCATCCCCACTGTCCGCGGACTACAGCAGGCTGTATCTGAGCAGGAGAGGTTTGACCTGGGAACCCCTGATGCCGAACGATATGGAGGTGATGATGGTGACAATGCAGATCCAGTTGCGGAGAAAGCAGCATCGCAAGCCAATGATGGATCAATGCATAATTGGGAGGTCTGAGGGCATAGTACTGGAGTGTGTAAAAATTGGACAGTATATTTCAGACCTGTAAAATAGAATGATGTCAAAGCAAATGCAATGGCAAGCGATATATCTGAAGCAAAGACTGCATTGAAATAAGTGACAACATCCCAAAGCTACACATATATGAGAAGAGTGTGGTATCCAATATATAGCAATAGTGGAGAGGTAACATGTGGCGCTTAGCTGGAAAACAGCATAAACATCTCCAGGCATTGTGTCAATGGGAACAGCAAAACTGGAGCCCCTGCAAAGAGTGTAAGACACGTATCATTCTGATGGTGCGTATACATCACCACATTCTTGACTCAAAGTACAGAAGGTAAGCATGCAACACAACCCATCATCTGGGGCACAGGTAGCACATAATTCTCCATCAGAGGGTAAGTGATTCCGTAAGCACTGTCTGAGTCGTCAGGAATACCAGGGTGTTCCTGACGGAAACTAGAGTTGTTGCTGATATTTTTAACCTTGATTAATAATATTGTATATTCAATCATACATTTATATTTTTGCATCTGCTGTTGATGTATATAAATCAAACCGCTCATTGGAACACTTCATATTCATATTCTGATTACACGATTGTATCCTATACCAATTATATTAGAGATATCACAAATATTTAAAATACAAGTTACATATACACATCTAATACATAGTTTCTATGTATTATTCTGATCTAACTATTACTCCTTCTTTGCTTTCTCAACTTCTTGTACCTTCTTCTAAATCATATTGTATCCATTTTACACGATTCCATCCAAAAGCAATTACCATTTACAATTGTTATTGATACTACGATCTGGAGTATTTGAACATACTGCATTCCTTCCATGCCAGGGTACCATGTTGCCATTTAATGGTATGGATAAAGATTATGGAGTAGTACTGTTGCTTGCTCTATTGAGGTGGCTATAACAGATTGAAAAATTGCAAGTAAAGCTATTTGGCTGTAAAGGCCATGGTCTAGTTGATCATTATTGACCATATTCAACTATATTCCATTAACAGCATTTGTACTGTTACAGGACTTTATTGACACACAGCCTTACAGTACTTCAAAGTATCCTTGATAGTTCTGGGTAAAAAGAGTGTATGAGCAATCAACAGTTGTATAAGATAATATAATTCTATCTGTTTGACTAGGGTGTATGTGATATGAATATCAGATTGATTGAGTTGGTATTACCTATTTTAAATAGTCATTTTCACATACTTGAAACAATCCTGTGCCACGTTGGTAGTAGATTTAAATCTTGAGAATGACATCTATCTGAATTATATTATTTTCAATTGTTTGCTTCAACGACATCTATCTGAATTATATTATTTTTAAATGTTTGCTTCATCTAATCTATAGTCTGTGATATCCTTTCTCTGTGTATGTTCCAATTATATTTCAAAGGACAACTACCAGAGCAAATAATTTTCTCATTTTTAATTTTGCAGATAGTCAATATTAATATCTTAGTTAACAATAAAGAGTTGCCCAAGAAATACTATTAAAACCATGAGTGTAACTGAAATCAGATAACAGTTCCACTGACTGCACTTTGTATGCGGTTACACACTCTTCGTATACTACATATATTATATAAAGGGATTTGGGATATTCTGTTTAGTATGTAATTATGTTGACAGAATATACATTGCCATTCTGACGCATATGTCAAATGGTGATGTCAATACCAATAGTGTTTGGAGAAAGATCATATTGGTTGAGTGGTATTCAATCAAGTGTTATATAGCCTAATAAACTCTATGCCATCTTACTTTCACTATTACAAGTACTGGTGCCACTTATTGGAGTATGACGATTGTCATATAAGAGTAAAGAATAAGACCAGAGAGAAAAATAAATAATAAATAACTAAAAAAACAGTACCATATCCAATATCAATTATCTGCATTCAACTAAGATTTTCTATACCCAAGTTGACAAATTACAAACTGTTCTATTGAAGGCAGCACATATATAAGTATTTATATTAGATACAATATCAGTTGTTGATTAGTTTTCATGGATAAATATTCAAACTTGAAAGATGTATACAGTCGAAAAATTGCAATTGCATCACAGCTTAGGTCAGATTACTCTGTAACATTTAATAGAGGGAAATGAGTTTGATTTGCTGGAGGGGGACCTAATATTAAGGACATTAATTGAGAACAATTAAGTAGTTATTATGTATCTTTGAAATCTTGTCTCTAAGATAAATGTCATATTACATTGTTCCATACACTGAATTACATATCCATAATCCATGAACAATATAGTATTTTTCAGTGTGATCCATCTTACAATATTCCAGATTATATTTACAACTCAGTATAGTAGTTCGATTCTGAAAATTTAGTTTTGCAGTATTCTGGCCAAGAAATCTCGTACAATAAATCATCAATTGACAAATTATTATTGAAATGTAAATAATGTCAAGACTAGATCTAAATTTAAAAGAGTTTACAAATAGGGAATTCTTTCTAGACTTTACTTTAGATAGTATTATATAATAAAACTTATACATAAAATAAACTTTAGCTGTCAAAAAAAAGAGTAAGCAGCGGATAGAGAATTTTCTGAATAGCAAAACAACACTAGGAAGAGATTGATCACTTGCTATAGAAGCTGAAATATAGGGGTAATTTAAGTGGCGCTTGGGTGCAGACATCTATACACAAGGAGTTCGCAGCCTTTGTAGACAGATAAGCTTGAGATATTCCCACAACAGCTTCCTGGACAATCAAGACTTAATTCATTTTCAAAGCTACAACTCAGTGTTCATGAGCGTTTCAACATATACAACCAGTCAAACTTCAAATATAGCCAATCATGGCAACATTGCGCCTTGATTGACCATAATGCAAGGACACAAATCGCTGACATTCATTTCCAATATGCGGCAGGGAGTGTGTTGCATTCCCCATTGCGTATAATGATGACTGATACTTTAATTATGTCAAACAATGACAACATCACCCTGTACCTGCCTGACTTACCAGACCACGAATCGTTGACACTCTGTTGACACTCATTTTCAAGTTGGGGCAGGGAGTATACCACTGTCTCTTTTACTTATAGAGGCGGCCAATACTTCTACTATTTATGACACCTCCCAAGTCACATCAAATTACGTTACTTACGAAACTAAAAATTGTTGATGCTACATTGATGCTCATTGTTAGGAGATAGTAGCGATGTTGTCATTTTTGTTTTTACTTATAAAGGATGCCAATACTTTCATTATGCATTAGAGCGACTAAGTCTCTGATTTTTAACTTGACTACCAAGACCAGAAACTGTTGACGTTACATTGACGCTTATTTTCAGAATGGTGCAGGGATTGTGTTGCTTTCTTATTTGACTATAATGGTGGTCTATATCTCATTGATAAATGTCTGCAACGAATCGCCACTCTGATAACCCATGACCCCGAACGAAAAGTCGTTGATGCTCCAATGTCACTCATATTCAGGTTTGGAAAGGCAGCGTGTGTCTGTTCTTCTTAGATATAAAGGCAGCCAAACGATCGAAAAAGGACAATGATGTACAAAAGTCAATATCTTGCATTTAACAGTGGGATATCTAAGTGCGACCATAAATAGAAAAACCCTGTAACCAGAACCGGTAATTCGAACCAACAGGTCAAACTTTGTCTGCCACAACCGTGAGGTTAACAGGTATAGGTCCAGGTTTAGTCCGCCAAGAAGCTGCAGGTTAGGGATTTGACAGGTCTGGAACTGAGCTGTTCCATTTTTTCAGTCTGAACCCACACTGCTCGCAGGTTACCCGGATCCGTTGCTATCACAACCATTGCTAGTTGCCTTTCCATCTCTGCGTTTTGCTTTTAATGGCCAGGAAATTAAATACAACCCATTTTCTCTTTTCGGACTTCAGCACAAGGTTTTATACTTGGTTGGTCTGTTTGCACTATTGCTGAGCATGAAAACCCTCCTTTGGCCATTATAGCCATATTCAAGGCAAGGCGCATGTCGGAATGTTCTAGCTGTACCCAACCTCCCTACCTTGCGATAGTACCTGCCATGTTGAAAACCTACCAGATATTAGTTGCTGTATCTAAAAGTGAGATTCTGCAACAATCTCAACCATATATGACTCTGTAGCCTCCTCGAATCTCGTTGAAGCCTGAGTCGTCCACTCCCGGGAATGTGTATCACGAAATATGCCTACGAAGATCTCAGAACTGTCTACAATGAGAATACATTGCGCGGACTGTGCAGATGATTGCCTTCGTTAACCATGGAATTTGCCCAAGATGGGCATCAATGAATTGGTCATATTGCTCTCCAATTTAACCACCAATATAGCATATTGTTGCTTGACCACGGTCCACTTCAATATGTTGTTACTCACATCTAATTGGTTGCTGCATCGTATTCTTGTGGCATTCGGTTTTATGTAACGCTTGTGAGTATGCATCCTAGGACATATTCTTTGTGGCAGCAATTGCTGAGTTGCAGTGGACTGACTGGTGTCTGTGTTACAGCTGTGTCTCAGCAGGTGGCAGGTTTGAAGCAGCGTCTGTCGTTTGCCCCGATTCAGATCCACTTGCACCTGGCTGAGGGATTTGTGGAGCCATGACTTGGTGCCATAGATAGGTGAGAACAATGGTAACAAAAAGATGTGGGAAGTCCTGACACATATATTGTTATCTACAGGTCAAAATCTAATGAGTGAGAGCCAACTGGCATTTTCTATTCAAGATGAATTCTGTTGTGTATAGCTGCATGTTTCAGGGGATTCAAACAGTCCCGCGATTGGCACTAGGTTGGTCTAATGTTGTTTGTTCATTATTTGGAATTCCTTGTGGTGAACCACAGCTGAAGTCGGATGTTTGACAGATATAAAACAGAAAATCTTTGATGGAAAGGATGTCTGGCGATGTTTGTCTCAAGCCATCGCCGGGATCTTCACTGAATCACATGCTAACCATTTAGCCACGATGTATGGCTAGCATGACTATTCCCAATGAACTGACTGTCAAAACACAGATTTTGTCGTGTTCAAGTTGATCATACCTACCAACCTTGACATAGAAGACACAGCTTGCCTCTATGTGGTCCATATCTTGCAACATCGAACATCTTGCGAAACAACAAGGTAAACAAAAGATACAATGGTCAATTCTATGGAAAAGAACCTTTCGCCACATTCAGTGGGCACATGCAACAGATTGACCAAGCAATCCATACTGCGACATCATCCACTGAAAGAAGGCAAGGGTGACTTCAATAAAGAAAGAGTCAAAGCATTGAGAGCATTGCACAACACACTGTCTTCAAAGAACCATTCAGTGTAGAGACAATGGGAACCGCACTGGCTAAACTAGGAAGAGAAGGATGAATAAATCAAGGATTATGTGCATCGTGAGACCGCTGTGGCAAGAATGCATGTTCAAGATGCTGAGACAGCGATTATGCAAGAGCTGGATGATATGAGAAATGCTGAAAATGCGCGATGGAGAACCAGAAAGCTAAATGAAATATGTTTAGACATATTGAATGCTATCAGAGATAGTCTGAGCGAATGCGCAAGTTCCAATGATAAGGAGGAGGATGGGGAAAATGACAAAGATAATGTGAAAGATACGGAGCTTCGCAAGCTGAATAAAGATGACAAACCTCGCTGGGTGATGAGCATAATCTGCAAAACAGTACACCACTACCTGCAATGTTGTCAGCCGAAGCAGATGTGGGTGGACGAATTGAAGCAGACGGAAAGGGGGCAGGCAGCAGACTACTTTCGTCAGAGTGATATAAAGTACCGGATGGCCGAATTGGAGGTTCAGGAAGTTGTGAAGCCACAACCAGACTTGACTGCAGCCACACCATCCCCAACAACATTTGGAAAGCTTATGCAGACTCTTGATATCATCCATGGACAATGATAAATGCCGCAAGAGACTTCTCAACCAGGAAGTATTAAAATATGGCTGTATCCAGAGTAACAACAGTTACACCAATGCATTGCAATTCTGTTGCCTGACACGGTACCTGATTCATAACTGATATAGAATGCGAAGCCTGTTGAACTCATAAGCTTGTACCCCGGCATATTGCGTCCCAAGCTAATTACGAGATACAAATCTAATTTGGATGAAGACATAGTGATGTTTCCTCTGTCACCTGAGGAATTGATTCCCAAATAATTATTTTTGAAAATTTATCTGTAATAAAAGTAATTAGTGTTACTATTTGACTATGTGTCAGCTGTTTCTGGATTTCAGTGACCAAATTGTGAGACATGATAATTAGTCAGTGTGTGTGCAAGGGTCTTACAGGCCGTGCAACAGTTCTAGACTGCAAATCACATTGATAGACACCGAATATACAATATATTGCCTTCCCTGTTATGGATACATGAAAAAGCAAAACCTAAAGTTGAGGCAAATATTACTAACACACTTTATGTCAGAGATATTGTAAGGCTCATAGAAGGTGTTGCCAATGTGGAATCTGAGCCCAGATGAATGGCAACTTTCATGCTGCATCAATCCATGCATCCAACTGCATAACTGTCCGCTCAGACCTGCTGTACATGGTTAAGATTTTAACAATTGGTTATGGTATGTCCTGGAAATCAGGGAGAATGAGCTGGATCAGGAATGGTGACAATGTCAGGCTATATGTATCTAAAACTGATGGACGGGGTTTTAAACCATGAGTTACTGGCTGAAAGTGCTGAAATGTAATGGATGTATGTTATTTATGGCTCAGATGATGAGTATAATGGTGGCTCAGAAACTGAGACGTCTCGAAGGTTTTGGACGCAAATGATTATACATAGAAACGATATAGTGGCTGTCAATAATGATTATATGCATTTTGCATACATTTGTTCAGCACACAATAACTGTTAGTATGCTTCTAAGGTCAGCGTCAATGGAGCGTCAACAATTTACAGTTTTACGCATTCAGCAATCAAAGAGCTGCATAGTCCCATCCTTGAAAAGAGGAAGCATTGGCCATCTTGATAGAAAAGAGGGCAAGCGACACGATCCATGCCCCATCCTGGACACGAGTATCAATGGAGTGTCATCGATTTTTGATCTTGCATCTTGGATAGTCACCGGGTTACGCAATGGCATTAACTCATGATCACAGTATTGGCCGCCTTGATGGGCAAAAATGTTACTGACAATATTACTACTATGTTCAAAAATAAGCATCAACGGAGCATCAATGTTGCTGGGTATTGTATCTTGGATAATCAAATGGCAATGCAGTGGTGTTATCCCATCATTGAAGTATTGGCTACCTATAGGGGCAAAAATGCTAGTGACGATATCACCCCTACCTCCTAATAACGAGCATGAATTAAGCTTCAACGGTTTAGGTTTTGCAGCTTGGATAATCAAAGGGCTACGGAATGGTATCAACCCATAACTGCACTATTGGCCGCCTTTATCGCAGAAAGTGTTAGTCACCATATTGTAACCGCCTCTTCAACCTGAGTGCGAATGGAATGTAAACAGTTTTGGAATATTCTAAGTAAGCTGCACCGTAACGAGCTGCACTATGCGGATCTTATCTGGATATAATATCCGTCGCATTTCTCTGTATGTCCGTGCATTCGACTTCGCACATATGCCTGTCATGTCTCACAAGTCTGACTTTTTTCTTCCTTGTAGCTCTGAAGTCAACATTTCAGAACTTGCTTTTTACTTTACTATAGTGGAACTTTTAACAGCCACTCAAACCGAGTCACCCAGCTATCAAATTCCTACTGGGATGTTATATTTATACTCTTTGAATAGCTACTGGGGAGAGGTTATGAGATCTTCCACAAATGAAATTAGCATTATTTGTGATTTGAGCAAACTTACATTAGAAATCAAATTGAATACATGGTTGGCTTCTATGAATGTAGATTCAAAGAGTTATATTGCTTGATAAAATTCCGGATATGCAGCTTGGTGGCGATTCCATATAATCTGCAGAATTGAGGAGACTGACAGCCTGTGCATCATATGTATCGTTTGTCATCAAGTTATTCCTCATCCATTAGAACCTGTGACCAGTTCATTTGGGGAACAGGTGCTGGCAAACGTGCACATCTGACAGTTAAACAAACTAACAGAATCAGAATTTACCGAATTGACTTATTCAACAGTTGGTGAAACAGCATTGCCCAAACGGAAGGGAGAAGCAAGTTGAGGAATTCCAACGGTATGTTTGCAAAGGCAATGTATATTTCACATTTAGATTTTATTTATATCAACTGAATTGATAGACAAAACGCTACAAACTGGCAGTAAAGGACTTTGATACGGCTGAATTTCACCAAGACACGTGGGATTGTTACCTCCTATTATGATGTATTTCGGCTAATAATCCAAGAAACACAATATCAACCGTAGACCTATGATGCTCAAACAATGCGTTACAAAGCTAGTTTGTGCTACTATCCGCCAGCACTCTGAGCACCATTCGTGGGATGGAATACACACTGACAGTGAACACAATTAAAAAGTAATTGCCATCAAGAAATACACTCAGTTTAGCTTCAGATGGATGGACTTTGACATACATATTATCCACAATGTCAGTCATTCCTTACTGAAAGGATTGCAACAGGGTATGGCATGAACTACAACTCCCTTTCAACGAGGTTGATTGTCTATTCTTGTCCTGTTTCCACAGCTAATCAAGGATAATAGGTCGAGGGTCAATATATCATAGCATGGCTAGCTATATATTTAAACATAGTGTTTGATTATTTGGTGTTTACTGACAGCCGTTTATTTGGAATTACAACTGATAATGCTTCTTTAACTGACTTGATACTTTGCAAATGGCAATCAACCCTTCATGCCTCCGCAATTGAGTGGCCTGCGTCGAGAATCCACATACCATGCATAGGGGACATCATTCAGCTTGAGCTAGGTGCATGTATAAGCAGTTATGATGTGATAGGTTGTACCAAGTGTTGGGAAGCCCATGAGTGCAATTGGCAATTTGGATAGAATCAAAGTACAGATATTGGAGAAAGTCAAAGATTTCGAAAAGAGGAAAATGCTAGAATCAACAATTTGTCTGTCATGAGACCAGGTTTAGCAAAGATTATTGAAAAAGTACATACTTCAAGATATATTGAACGTCTTGAAATTGACCTTCATATGGCCGGCAATGCTTGCTGTATTGGTTACACTGACACCTGATCGTTGAAATAAGTGAATTGACTGTCAAAGAGCCAATTTGCACAACACAGTATTACCTATTATGAATATGCAGACACAGTGGAATTCGACACTGGATTGGCCTGAGCTGGCCTACCAATTACGACTTTTCACTGGAGAGTGGCTCAAACATCTATATAATAGTATTTACTAGCCACTCTATATAACACAGGACGAACGGACCATTGTCAAGTATGTGATGGAAGTTTGAAGACCATTCCGGTATTGGTCTCAGTGGATGTCGAAAATGCATAATGTTACTCTTCATCATGTTATCACCGTCTGCAATGACATGTTTGCCAGTCTGGATGGTGTTATGCGAGCTTTAGCTAAGCAGAAGACTCAATTGATGGAAAACTTATACTGTGCAGTGAGGTTTGCATGCCAGTAGCTGTCCATATATTAAAATGAAGTTACAGCTACGACAGGTGTACTATTAATTGCAGCATATATCCTTGACCCTTTCCAGAAGATATGATTGTTTCAGAGAGTGGGACAAGGGAATGGATATCAATGCTGTGGATGGGACAACTCAGACTACCCAGTACCAGAATGCATTTCTAAAGTATGTGGAGAACGAATACTGCACCAAACATTCACATTTGCTAGTCACTAAACCCAAAACCTTACTATGTAACAATCATTTCTCTTCTGCAATAGCTTTATAATCTGCATCATCTTGCTATTATCCATCTCATTTGTCCAGCAATGATGAAGAATACTTAATGCCGAAAAATGCGGTCAAAACAATACCCGGACACAGCAACCACATAGCACCCTTGTGCAGAGCCGCTGGGCTCTATTGGACTTCACCGCCTGAATTACCATTGAAATGGTGGCAGATTAATCTGAATCATAACGACTACCACTTTGACCCTATGGAGATTAGCTGTACATTGTGGATCCCAGATATCACCAAGTGGTGGCGTCAGTGAGAGGAAACGCAACCAAACTATGTTGATCGCTCTGATGTGGTATGGGATATAATCTCTATCAGACCGCATGGTATCGGAGCGGAGGCCAGACATTCTCTTGGGCAAGATGTTATTGGCTGGAGGCAGTCAAGAACCAAAGGCAAGACCCTGTGCAAAATAGTCATCGTAAGGCAGCTTCCTTGAGTCAATACCTGGTTATTGGCAGGCAATGACTCAGCCTTAGATTGAACAAATACTGACAACAACTTGGAAATGAAGTGAGAGGTAGAGCAAAAAAAATTGCATAGAATGGCCAAGGTCCATGGCTTTTTGGAAATGTGGCAGGGCAACCAAAACCTAAGTCCGACACAGAAGGAACATCACGCTGAAAACATGCAAATGACAACCGTAGGATTTATTCCAGATACTGACAAAACATTCAAAGGGTACTGGTCAAACTTTCAACAGGACAGTGCAGCCGCATTCAAATTGTCGGAAAGATTACATGTCCTACCAGCTTTGTCTGCAAAGAACTTCCCTGGAGGAAAAACTCAAATATGTAATGTTCGCCGAATCAAAACAATCAATTGCCATCCTGCTGAACGTGATGAGGATAGTACACCTGAAAGCATTTCGGATACTGAAAATTGGCTTGACTGGAATGGGTCGTTGGATTATCCAACTGTGAGTGAAAATAACTGGAAGGCATACAATGAATGCGACATAGATAGTGTTGGCAACCGTTCCATTTTTAGACTGTTGTTGATATAGCACTTCCCAGAAACACCAGACCTGGCTGGTTCGGTTCAGGTTTGTGTGAAACGGTTCCCTCAATTAAGTACTTGAATATTCATCTGATGATTTAGTGTTTGGTACACGATATATGGAGCTGCAGACGGCACATCTTTTGGTGGGAGTGGTTTCTGATTTTTGATATCTTCAAAACTCAGCAAGCTGCTTTGAAATTATAGTCATTTTTGGCCGAAAAACGAGGTTTTTGGGCTACCGCTTGCTGAGATTCAAAGATATCCAATATTGGAGACCCCCAAAAGATGCGCCGTGCTGAGCTGCATATTTCACATACAAAAACACTAAACTCTCTGATCAATATTTGTGGCTTTCAAGTGATGGTTCACATAAAAAATCGTTGATTTGTGATGGGGTAAGGCCGTTACCCCACACACCTATGCAACCAGCCGGGTCCAAACCTGGAATGGTTGCCAACATTAGACATAGAGCTACACAATGGCATCGAGGATTCAGGAACCCCAGAGCAGCAAAATGTCAGCGCCACACGAAATGTTCCTGGATTGATTCGGACATCACAGAAGTCAAAAACAAAGGCTGAAATGGGCTTGATAACAGTCACTACAATGGAAACGAGGAGAAATAAGGGGATCAAGAACAATTAGGAAACATTATGTCAATGTATGATCACCAGATTCTTTATGTAGTTTGACCATGAATTGTATTTAGAGCAATATCATGGGAGAACATCGAGGTGTTTCCAGTGAATATTGGGTAATAAACAAATGTATAGCGGGTAAAATAAATTATTTGGCAAGATTTGTAAATTTTAATAGGATTAGAGTAACCACAGCAAGAATATTACTGGATTTAGCTTTGCCAAAGGGCCGAGTCTTGATCAGACAGAAATGCAACCCATCATTGCAAATAATTATGAATGCAGTAATTGCTGGTAGCAGATTTTGAATGACCAAGACATTAAAATGAGCATCAACAGAACATCAATGATTAGTGGTCTTGTAAGCATGGTAATTGAAATGTGATTTGGTTGCTGGTATGCATAACCAACATATTGGCAGCCTTCATAAGCAAAACAGCAAAGCGCACCTTCACTGCCTCATTTTGAAAATAAGTGTCACCAGAGCATCATCAATCTTTAGCTTTCCATCTTTGCTATCCTGTGTGGCGATTGGTTGCAGCCATCCATAAATGAGGTATTTGCTGCCTTCAGAGGCTGAAACAATAGCGGCATGCTCTATGCCTAGTGTTAACAACGCTTCAATTTTCGGACCATGTCTACTATTGCGGTTTCAAGACAACCCAAACCCAGCTAGTTCAGTCCGGGATTGTAACAAACAGTTCCCTCAATTAAGTACTTGAATCTTCATCCGATAATTTAGTGTTTGGTACATGAAATATGGAGCTTCAGACAGCGCATCTTTTTGTGGTCTCCGATTTTTGATATCTTCGAAACTCAGCATGCTGCTTTGAAATTATTGTCATTTTTGGCCAACAAACGAGGTTTTTGGGCTACCACTTGCTGAGATTTAATAATATCGAAAATCGGAGACTGCCAAAAGATGTGCCGTGCTGAGGAGCATATTTTACAAACCAAATACTAAACTCTCTGATCAATATTTGTGGCCTGAAAGTGATGGTTCACTTAACAAATGGTTGATTTTGATGGGGTAAGTCCGTTACCACCCAGACCTATAAAACTGGCTGGGTTCTAAACCGGAACCGTTGCTAACACTATCTATACTGCATCCTGTAAATCACCATCAATGTAGTCTCAATGGACGATCAATGAAGCGTCAACGGATCCTCAATGGTTTTTGGTGTTGTATGTTGGCAAACTAAGTGGCAGTTGCTTGTAAATATCCATTAATGAGGTATTGGCTTCCTGTGGAGGCAAAAACAAAAGTGACATGCTCATTGCTCAATCCTGAAAATGCGCGTCGACTATGCGTCATCAATTGATTGTCCTGCATTGTGGGTAATCTGGATGGCGATTGGTTGCAAGCATGCATAACTCAGATATTGGCTGCCTTTACAGGCAAAAACAATAGTGACTCACTCCCTGCCAGATACTGACAATGTGGGTCAAAGAAGCATCAACAATGTCTCATCTTCCATCGTGGCAAATTGAAATGTTGCTTTGTGGCAATGATGCATATACGATGTCGTGGCAGCCTTTTCATCTGAAACAGTGCAGAACATGTGTGTTATGCCATCATGAAAATGAATGTTGATGGAGTGTCAATGATTTTTTGGCTTCCATTTTGGTTAAGCATGGTATTGTGGGGATACGTGAACTCATTACAGAACAATTGATTGCCTTCCAAGGCAAAAATACATCATATAGATGGAAAAATTCAAATTCCAAAACAATTGATATTGCAAACTGCAAATGATGCAAAAGAGATTCTTGGCTACTGAATACATGATTTTGATAATGTACTATTATCCAATAGCAAAAAACAAGAGCATTATATGAATCCACAGTTGGACCTGCTGGGCGACCCGCTAACAAACTGCCCAATTCAGCCGAGTTGGGAAACATCTATTGAGTTATACGCAGGTTGACAGTTGGTGTGTACCAACACCCCAGAGATCCAATTTGTCAACTGTCTTGTTCCAACCTCGTCCCTGAACTGAAGCAACTGTCCTGAACTGTTGCTAATACTACTATGAATGCATTATCAAGTAGACTATGGTTGTTCATGGTTGGGTCACATTTGACAGTTAGGGTAAAACATACACATTCTTGTGAGTGAATGGCATTCAAGAATAAATATTTGAACATAGTATTAGAAAGGTAGGGCGGCACACAGGTATCCCCATATGGTATTGCCTTATATTTACACAACATACCAAGTGAGTATATGTTGCACACTGAGTGGTAAGAACATCGATTCCAATCTGAGTGCTATGATATTGAGCCTAATAATGTGCTATTTAATTCGCTGGTGTTGGTTGCCTGGAACATTCGAACAATCAGCCTTGACCTCACCATTACAAGGTTTTCCAAGATGCTAGCTATGTACCTAATGGTAGGACATTGATGCATGCCAACAACGAAGACCAGCTCAGACCCATTGACAGTGCAGATAGTAATTTTACACCTACTATCATGCAGTCTTATTTCATAATATGAAGCAACAATTTTACTATGTTATTCCAGGATAACCAGTTATTATTCAGATTACACTAAAAAGGTAAGTAAATACATGATATTTCTACAAGTATTTACTGGCACAGTATGTGTTACTTTGCTGAAATTGCATCAATCACCACTAGTAGTATTGCACTTTCAGCCAGCACATCTGCACCCAATAGATTATTCACCAACTATATCTTCTCTTCTTTCATCAATTTCATTCTAACCAATGGTTAGTATTGCAATGGCTTAGGTATAATTCTCAGTATTGCTGCAGAGACACTAGTTTACAGGATTTCAGTTGAAATAATAGACTTGCAGAGACCAGAGACATCAGAAATAAAGTCTGTTTGGATTTTGTTTTGTTCAATCACTGTTTTCGCAGCAACATGTGTTTTCTAGTAACTGCAGTGATTGCTGTGATTGGTAGAAATCAGAAGATCAAATTGCCAGTCTGTTCTACTGATCAGTCCAAAATACTATTGTTTAGTTGTCCTGTGTCAAGTACCAGATAGTCTCCAGCGTGCGGTACAAGAATATTCATTTGTGATGCTGTCTGATTCTCCGGCAATCTTGAAGCTGAGTTTTCAACCTGATTTTCCATGGCCAGTTACATGCTGAATACCACCACTATCCAGATAATTCAATGTTTCTGGATACTACCACTTGTTTAAACCACCCAACTGTCCTGTATCATATGTATCTGCTAATTATCACCCCTTGTTAACTTGTCTGCCTGCTACCCTGTCTTATGTACATGAGTATATTCTGTCAGCATATTGGCAATGATTGACTCAGTTTGTATCTTATCCATGTATACAGGTGTATTGGTGACATTTGACCCAAGGCATGGTAAGAACCAGAATATATAAATTGCTTCTATAATACTTAGACCTGTATTGGAGATCTTACCACTCTATTCAACATATATACTCACTTCCTCTCATATGTAACCAGATCAACATCATATATGTCAACTGTAAAGCGTGGGGGGTACATCTCTCTAGAGTATATCTGATTTTGCAGTAATCGAATACATATCGCTTATGAGGATGCATGAGTTCTACCCATGGTGTTAAAGCACAACACAACCGAAAGAAAACACACAGTTTGCAGTTCAATTTTACTGCCAATTGTCCACAATGCCTTGAATAACAGCTACCAGAGATCAATTTTAGCTAGTATATGTCGAAGCACAGAAAACCTACAATGTCCTCCGCTGAGCAACCCCTGTTCTCACCTGGCATATTGCCATGCATCTCGAGCATGAAGTCTATGATGAGAGTGATCAAAATGACTATGAAAGCAATGGCAACCCAGATGATGACCTGAGCGATGGTCTGCGTAACAGAATGAGCAACAGTCTGGGAAACACCCTGAGCCAGCATGACGCTACCATGCAACCTGTGATTCCGGCCATGGGAAACATGTTCGAGAAACAGTGAGAGAATCAATTGCCTACAATCGATTGAGATGCGATTAATCACCGACAGTCAGGTCAAGCACCTATTGTTAAAGTCTATACGATTGCCCTACCCCTAAAGCAGGTAATTATTCCTAAAGTGCAGAGAAATCAAGATACAATATACCAGTCAACCAAGCTACCTTCCACAATCAGAGACTAACATATCAGCATACATGCCACAGTGACAAAAAGTTGAAGCTTATTCTAAAGGAGCTGTTCATGCTCATAATGCCCCGGTTATCTTAAAGCAGGAGCTGGCCATTGTTATGGTGGGCCACAAAGTGCTCATCAAGACCCAGTCACCTTACCGGAGTTGCTCATCATTCTTTGGAATGACTGCACAATCCTGCTGATATACTCCAGGTCATTTTACGCGAGGAGGAGGCAATTCTGACGAAGGTGTGCAATACGCACACACACTCCTGGTCATTATACAGGAAGAACTGGCAATACTTATGTACCACAGCAATGTGCTCAGAGACATCTGGTCATACTACAGAAGGTAGTTGTTGATCCGGACAAGGACTTCTCTACTATAAACACTGCCGCAGTTAACAAACACGACATGCTGCAGCCGTTGAGGTTGAAGAACCTGATAAGGTGACAGACTGAATACTGGTTGCAGATTGGAGGTGGTGGCCACACTTATAGAAAGCCCCTCTATGGAGATGTAACATAAGATCTATATCTATGTATGTCCCCTAATTCGGTGGTTGACTTGGCCACTGCAGGTTGTCAAATCTCTACAAACTCCAGGTGACAGAGAGGCACAAAGCTCACATGATGACCAAAGCGCAGTACGGGAGGCACACGATGGCGACAGTGTATCAGTGGTAGCACTTGCACTACCAAGGACACCCACGTATATTTCAAACGGCCTAAGGGAGTGTGGTGTGGCAATTTCAACCTCCGAGACTTTGTTGGTATATCGCATATGAAAGACAACTGAAATGATGCAAGATGATCATGGTGAGAGTAAGATTATTAACCCAAATGCTGGACGAGTGAGCAGAGAGGAACAGTGGTAGTTGCGGCAGAAGAGAGTCTTCAGATCCCTGAATGACTACAACCAGCTTACCGAGTCACAATGGGAGGATGTTAGACTGGTGGGGTTTGGCTCGTTCAGTGGCAAATTCCTTGTTCCACAGGTTCTTGGGTTCGGTTCCCCATGATCCCAAATTGCTAATCTCAAGTCAGAGATAGAGGCTGTTGCATTAGTGCTGGAGCAGGTAATGTATCTACTGAGGATGGAGGTCACGTTCCTGCAAGATACATGGACTATGTGGACGTATTCAGCAAAGATATGAAAGACTCTCACACCACACTGGCCGATTGATCACCCAGTTAATGTGGAACTAGACTTCGATTTACCACATGGCCGAGTCTATCATCTATCGGAAGTCGAGTTCAATACTCTGAAGGCCAACATCCAAAGTAACTTAGTCAATGGAGCCATCCAGCAATTATTATAGCCTGTGGGAGCACTGAACTTGTTTTGAAAGATGAGGGACGGCGGACTGTTGCTCTGTGTGAACCACCGAGCTCTTAATGCAGCCACAGTGAAGAGCTGATATCCGCCCCCACTGATTATGGAGATTGAGGTTACAAGTACAAAACCACGTTTCGCACCCAGTACAGACAGTTGGATTGCTGAGTTCTGTCCTTGGAGTTGACAACTGCACCAGCTATGCTTCAACCCAGCTACAATATGAATATGAGGAGATAAGTTGTTGGCAGAGCAAAGACCTTTGAAGAGAGGGATGACCCTACCAGAACAGAAAGCCTCATCCAATGACACTACTGGATGTGCCGGAATACAGGACTAGACTGCACTTAACTGCAGAGAAGTTCAGCGGAAATAATGCACCCAGAGAGCAGTGATAAGCATACTGCAAGAAGAATCAACATACACACCTACCATCCTAAAGATAAGCCCAGCTTAAGAATTCATGGCAAGAGCACAATGTCAGAGACAACAACAAAAGACCAAGCACTGTACAAAATGGCCAAAACGAACATAATGCAAGTCTAAATATGAATATAGTGGAAACATGAAGCAAGTCAATATTTAAAGCGAGTCCAAGAATGCAAAAACATGGTGCGAAAATGAGACGAAGCAAGCAAATAGAGATGAAGCAAGTCAGCCACAACCAGTTAGGAGAGAAGTCAAATTGAAGACCTCCGAAGTCCGCAGAGGATGAACGCTGAATAAAGTCTCTGTTAATAACGAGCGGTACCGAATGGGATTAGCAGAGTCAAGCATGCCACAATGGCAATCAACAACAGATTTAAGTCTATATTGTCGACAGAGCAATAATCTTCAAAAACTGGGGAGACAGCCTTGTCTACACAATGAAGCTGTAGTGGCAAGTCAAATGGCCATCGGGAGGCACTCAAGTGAGACACTCACTGAGCACTCTACCAAGCAGTTAACCAGGATGGCTGCATAGAGAACCAAGATTATACTAAAGACTGGATTTGTAATCATAGCCATGATCTCAACCGGATGGTCGCCGAAGTGGACTTGGAACTGAGATTACTGAGTAATGCAACATGTATGAGTTAATGCCACTACCTGCTGCAAGATATTCCCACACAGCATGCGGAAGCATTGCACAGAGCTCAGACAGCACTAGTGCACTTGAACTTGGTAAATGTAACAATTTTGGAGAAATATACTTGGAAATATCAACAAATAAGCTGCAAGTGACATATACGATCTATGATTACTGACGGCTACAAGCAATGCCGGCAGCATAAGCTCCCATCGATGCCGACGGATGAGCCAATCCTCACCTTGATGCCATGTCATGGGAGGAATCTCTGTGCCACCAAGATGATTCCGACAAAGACCTATCTCGAAATATAGGAACTACGGGAAGGAATCATCACTGGGGTATGAGTTTCGAAGTGCGGGTGTGGAAGATATTGAAGCAGTTGAATCATTGCCTTTCGTTGCTCTGTTTCCGTGTCTTCTCTTTTCTTCTCTTCATCTCTTCTTTGGATGTTGGCACGGTACAACTGGCTTCAGCACGGCTTCTAAAAGCCTGCCACTAGAGATGGAGTTTCAACATGCATCATATCTGCCGAAAGATCGCAATTGATCTGTACCACTCGATTGGGTGACATGTGGGTGTCTACAATTGTGTATATTGCACAGTGCTATAAATACTCACCTTCATTCCGATTCCAACCTTTCTCCTATGCTGGCTTACACATCCCAGGAAGTCTCCACCTAAAGAGGGCAATAAGACACAGGAAACACATGACACAAGGCAAAGTAAGTACTGGCATCGGTAGGTCACCGCTTCCGCACTTAGATCTATATCGAAGATCTTACTACCCGACGGTACATCTTTTCTCATTTGATGTCATGTGCAATTGTATTTGCATCCGATAGGTTTGCGGTGAAGTGTAGGTTGTGTTAGAAATGGGTCCGGGCAACCAGCCAGCAGCCCAGGTGTGGACCGCAAAAATGGGTCGGTTCTGTTCCAGACCTGTCGAAAACCCCGACTGGATGACTCTTGGGGGGACAAACCCAGACCCGGACCCATCAACCTGCGGGTTTATCCGGGTATGGCGAGATCCGTCTGTTCCAATCGTTAGTTCTGCATTTTGGGTTTCACATTTATGGTCACATTCAGATATGCTACTGAGAATCATAAAATATTGACATTGGTACATCACAGTGTATTTTTGATGTATTGGCCGCCTCAGTGATCAAAATAAACAGACACATATGTCCTAACCGATCCTGAAAATGAGTGTCAATAGAGTATCCACAATTGTAGATCCTGTATCCTGGGCAACCTGGGGGGCGACAGGTCACAAACACTCATGAACAAAGTATTGGCCGCCATTATAGCAAACAGAGAAGGAGACACAGTCCCAACCCCATCTTGAAATGATTGTCCATGGATTATAAATGATTATTGGTCTTGTATCTTCGGTACTATGTGTGCCGCTTGATCACAAGCATCCATATACAAGGATATGGCAGCCTTTAAAGGCAGATATGTACAGGATATTCCCGCCCCATTCTCCAGGTCAGTAACAACTTATTTCATTTACAGAGCTACCACTCTGTATTCTTGAGCCATTTAGTGTACAAAAGCAGTTAAAACGATGTATATAGACCATGACAGCCACATTGCGCTGTGAATAACCATGATGAAAGGCCAACAATTGTTGACAATCCATTGATGCACATTTTCAAGATGGGCCAGGGAGCATTTCACTTGCTCTTTGTCTATAAAGGCAGCCAATACTTCGATTTTGAATGTTTGCAATCTGTAGCACCCCAGATTAGCCAAGATACACAACCAACACTGGTTGACACTCTATTGACACTCATTTTCAAGATGGGGCACGGAGGGTATCGCAATCTGTTTTGCCTATAATGGCGGCCAATGATTCCTTTATGACTTCCTGCAACCAGTCGGCGGTGTGATTACCGACGACACATGAATAATAACTGCCAGAACTGCATCGGCAAACAGTTTCAAGATGAGGGAGGGAGTGTGACGCTATAATGTTTGCCAATTCAGGTGGCCAATACTTCGATGATGGATAACCACAACCGACTCAATTTTTACTTACTAAATGTACCCGACCCATAATTGTAGATGCTCCATTGAAGCCCATTTTGCCAAGTGCATATCCACACTATGCAATCATTCGATTTGGTGTTGTCCATTATTTACATTATTTTGGCAGCCTTTCTAGCATTTCGATTGACTTTGATCTTGAGCAGTACATTATTCTATAATAATACATATAAATATATAATAATAATCTCCAAAATCTCATGCCTTGCGATCAATGCTTGTCATCACATCCAGGTGCGCTCAATAGGCTGGTCTGGTCTTCATAAAGGATGTCAGCTGCATTACCACACAGCAGATAGTGTACTAACCAGTGGATGTTGCTTCATCAGTCAGCATATCTGGATTAAAATCTGCATTGTGCTGGCTATCCTGGGCCGATGCATCAAGAGTACAAAATGCAGCCGAATGACGAGATGTATGGAAGTTTGCATATCTGGCCGGTAAATTGATGATTTCGAAAGTTGAGCTCCGGAATTGTTACTAGTTGGGGCGGGTTCCATTTTCAGCAGAGGTGGCGTCGGCTCTGGAGTCAGCTTTCTGTGTTGGTTGGGTAGAGGTGCACCTGTTCCTTTACGTCACCATCATGTCTGCGGATTCCTTGCAGTGCAATTTTGGCAAGGAAGGCATCCAACTGTGTGGTTTCGACGAAGCATAGCCAGGTGTCTTTCTATCCCAGGCTTCACCTTGATGCCCAGGAATCTCAACACCCCGCATCTTCTCTTTTTGGACCTCGGCGCGAGGTTTCTTGATTAGGCATTGTGTTTCCTCCATTGCAGTGAGTGAAAACCCTCCATTGGTCATCTTCACCATATTCAAGGGCAGGGGCTTGTCAGACTGTTCCAGCTGTACCCAACCTCCTTGCCATGGCATAGTAGCAGACATGTTGAAAACCTACAAGAAAGTAGTTGCTGTTTCTGACAATGAGATTCCGCAATTACCTCAACTATATTCGCTCCTGTAGTCTCCTCAAAGTTGATTAACTCGTGTTTGGTCCACTCATGGGGATACTTATCAGGAACTTCGTGCTCAACAATCCCAGACCTGACAACATCACAATGATCCATTTGGTGGACTGTGCGGATAAATGCCTTCGTCGACCATGGATGTTTCCCGTTATGGGCAGCGATCAATTGATCGGGTAGCTCTCAACATACACTCACTGTGCATTATAATGTCATTTGACGGCTGTTTACCATGATATGTATATACTTACATCCAACTGCATGCTGCTTCTTATGCTCGCTGCCTCCAGTCTTATGGACGATTTTCACATTTGCATCCTGGATCATATTTCTGGTGGCTACATTGGCAGCCTCGTGGTGGACTATCTAGTGTCTGTGATCTCGCTGTGAGCCAAGGAGTGACATGTAAGATGTAGCGCCCACCAATCTGCTTGATTTCGATCCGCTCTCCCCTGGCTGGGGCAGTTGTCTATCCATCATATGCCGGTGAGGAGTTGAAGAAGAAGTTGATAACGAAAAGAAGTGGGAAGTCCTGAGGACTATATTGTTAGCTTTCTGTCAGAATGGAATAATTAGCTGCCAATTTGGATGTTATACTCATAATAAATCCTGCTGCGTATGGCCGCAAGTTGGAAGGGTTTCCCACCACCCCGCAATGTGCAATGAGTTGGACCGATGTTGTTTGTTTGTTTACAGGGATCAATTGCAGTGTACAACAGCTCAAATGGCATGATTGTCAGACATAAATAGTCCATTGTCCAAGGGAAAGGATGTCTGCTGATGCTTGTCTCAGAGAATTCTTTGGATACTACATGAAACTGACGCTGGCAATCAGATCATGTTGTATGATTAACTTAGCTATTCCCATTTTATTGACAGTCAAACGGGAGATTTTGCTTTGTTCAACATGAGTACATGTACCAACCTTGACATAAAGATGCAGCTTGCCTCCATATTGTCCATATCTTGCAACATCCAACATCTCACCCAACAATACAGTCAATGCAAACTACAAAGGTCAATGATCCACACAAGGACTTTTCACCACTGCTGGCAGGCAAATATGGCAAATCAAAAACCGGTCCACCCAACGACGTCATCAAGCGAATGACAGAAAGAGCGGCTTGGAAGCAGAGATTGTCCGCACGCTTGGGGCATTGCGCAGTTTGCGATGGAAAACAATGCTTGCAGCTGAGGAATGACGAGGAAGGCTCTTCTTAAGGAATGAAGAGAAAGAAAAATGTATCCACGATTATATTGAAAGAGAGACTGCTCGGGCATAAAAGTGAGTTTCCAACACAGAGGCAGCGGTTCACCAGGTGCAGGATCACAGAAGGAACACCGACAATGCTGAATTGACAAACAGTGAGCTCGAAAAGACGTGTCAGGAGATGATGGTTGTTATCAGTGACAGTCTGAGTGATCGTGCAAGTTTTGATGATAGGGAGGATGGGGAAGATGAGGATGATTAAGAGACAGGGCAGGGCCAGATGAGCAAAGATGACGAACCCGGCTGGGTGATGGGCACAATCACCAAAACGGTGCAGCAGAGAATGGAGAGGTTTTGGCACAAGCAGATGAAGCTTGACGAATTGACACAACTGCAATTGGAGGACACAGCCAAATATTTCGGTGAAGGAGATAAGAAGTACGCCACATCCAAATTGAAAGATCCAGCAGTTGTTCAACCGCAAACAGATGACTATGCAGTGGCACCTGCACCGACAACGTTTGGAGAGCTTATGGATTGTCTTGACATTGTCGCCAGAATATGGAAAATGCCACAAGGGATGTCTTGACCAGGAAGTCGTCATCTCAGGCTAGGTTCTGGGAATCCACAGTCAAACACATGTCTATCTGGTCTCACGCCAGCCGCGTAGCTTGGTTCATGACTCATTCAGAATGTAAAGCCTGTTGTACTCGCAAGATTTTACCCCTGCATGTAGCTTCCCCAGCTAATCAGCACACAGAAATTGAATTCGGAGGAAGATATGGTGACAGCTTCTGAGTCTGCAAAGCAATCGAGACTTAAATTGTTATTGTTGACCTCATATCTTGGTGAAATGAAATTTAGGTTCCAATTTTACTACATGTCAGCTTTTACTTGATTTCAGTGATCAAATTGTGAGACATAATATTTCATCGGTGCATGTGCAAGAGTCAAATGCACTATCCAAAAGATCTAGAATCTACATCAGGCTCTGAGATGGCCAACACGTTTGATTTCTGTTTGCAGGTTTCTGTTAAGTGAGAAACCAACAGCTAAATTAGGGACAAAATATACAAACAAAATTTAAGTGAGTGATGTTTTACATGTCATGGGAGGAGCGGTCTGGGCCCAATACAAATCTGTCTGAATGACGACCGTTATGCTGGATGCATCCATTCATCTAACTGCATAACTCTCCGGACAGACTTGTTGCGCATGTTTGAGATATTTAAAACTGCTTATGGTACATCATGGAAATTGAGGAGAAAGAGCTGAATAAGGAAAGATAAAGAAGTCGAGCTATATTCACCCAAAACCAGTGCAATGATCTACATGCTGTAAATTGCCTGCCGAAAGCTCAGAAATGCAATAGGGCCATATCACTTCTCACTCCGATAACGTGGACATAGATCAGTCAGAAATTGGGATGTAACAAAGTTCCTGGATGCAAATGACAATACTCAGAAATGTAATATTGGATGTATGAAGGATGTTACAATGTGATTAATGTGATCGTCAACATAGCATCAACGACATTTAGACTTACACACTCCGCAATCCAAGGGCTGCATTGTGACATTCTTAATGTATTTGTCAGTGTTACAGCAAAGAAGGCAAAAAGAACGCCCGTTGCCACATCCTACAAATAAGCATCAATGGAGCGTCAACAATGTTTGGCCTTTCAGATTGGAACATCCAAAGGGCTGCACAGCAAAATTAACTCATAATCGATCTATCAGCCGCCGTTCTGGGTAAAAATGGTGGTGGCAACATCAGTACTATGTCCTGAAAATGAGCATCAATGGAGCGTCAACGAGTTATAGCGATGCATCTCGGCAAATCCAAGGGCTATGAGGCGACATCAACCCATAATGGAACTATTGGCCTCTTTCTAAGGCAAAATTGATTGCAATACAATTGCTGCTATGTCCTAAATCTGAATGTCAATGGAGTCTCAACCATTGTAGGCCTTGCATCTTGGATATTCAAGGGGCTGTGTGACGACATGAATCCATAATTGAGCTATCACACGCCTTTCTAAGTAAAAATACTTTCGACAGCATACTAACTATGCCCTAAAAATGAGTGTCGATGGAGTGTCATCAATTTTAGGCCTTGCATTTTTGAAAATCAAGTGTTTGTACAAACATATTTTTCCATAATCCAACTATCACCCACCTTTCTAGGCAAAAATACTTGCGGTAACATCATAACTGTTTCCAAAAATGAAACATCAATGGAGTGTCAATGATTTTTAATCTTGCATCTTGGATAATCCAAGTGCAATAGAATGCAACTCACCCACCATTCACCTATCGGTACCGTTTATTAGTAAAAATACGAGTGACAATATCCTGTCCTCCTCCTATGATTGAGTGCCCACAGAGCGTTAACAATTTTGGTGGAGACTCGGTAAGCTACACAGCACTGAAGTGCATTGTCCTGTTCCGAAATAGAGTATTTCGTGGTCAGTTTATTCAATATGTCCTTGTATATTACTTCACAAATATGGATGCAGTGTCTCACAGAACAGATTTTTTTGCTTGTATCGCTAGAGTGAATATTTATAAACCCGGATACCACTGTACTATATCATTACTTTTGGCAGACACTGAAGTTAGATGACCAAGGTTTTATATTCCTGCCGCCATGTCGGAGTCAACATCTTTAAATACCTTAATACTAGAGATTATGATGACTTCCAAAAAGAAACCTGTCTTGATTCGTGATTTGAGCGACCTCACGTTACTAATCATTTTCGACGCTTGGTGGGCTTCAATGAATGAAGAATCGAAACATCCAACTACTTCGAATAATTCCAGATATGTGTCTTCATGCTGATTTTATTTGCACTGCCAAATTGAAGAAACCGGCAGTCCTGGAATCATATGTATCGTGTGTCATCAAGTTCTTTACCATTTATCAGAACATGGGACCAGCTCAATGGGGAAACACTTGCTCGCAAAAGCTCAGATTTCAAACTTCAACGAATTAACAGAGTCGGGAGTTACTGAATTAACCAGTTCAACAGTCAATGAAACAACTTTGGCCATGTTGAAGAGGCAAGGAAGTTGAGGATTTACAATAGTAAGTTCGCAGAGGAAATTCATATTTGATGTCCAGGTTGATCCAAATTGACCGAAATTACAGGCAAAATGCTCTAAACTGGCAGCTAAAAACTTTCAAACTTCGGAATTTCACCAAGACAGGTGGAATTGCTACCTCATGTTAGGATTTGTGTCTCCTCATATTCGATGGAACACTATATCAAATCTCCAGCTATGACAGTCATATGAAGCAATAAGAAGTGACCTAGTGCTGGCTTCTGCTCCGACCTATAGTATCATTTCCTGGAGGGAATAAGCAAGGACTGTGGATGCAATTAAGAAGCAATTGCTGAAACGAAATGAAGTTAGTTTAGCTTTTGACGGATAGACCTCAATGAACAAGCTTGCCTTAACCTCGGTCATTGAATAATATATGGATTGAAATTGGCTATTATGTGAAGAACAACTCGCTTTCTACGAAGTTGATTCCCTATGCTCTTCTGCTTTCCAAAGCTAATTATGGATGATAGATCAAGCGCCAACACACTGGTGTAAGGCTTGCCATACCTCTGAAAGACCTGCTTGATCAATTTGAACTTACCAATGGCCATTTGCTTGGAATTACGACAGATAATGCTTCCTCAAATTACTCGATGACACATGAGCTGCAATCAACACTTGAGGCCACAGGAATCGAGTCGCGTACATTGAGGAACCACATACCATGTAGGGCACATGACATACAGCTGGATTTAGGTATGTTCATGAGCTGTCTGGGTGTTAAAGGCTGTACAAAGTCTTGGGAAGCCCATGAGCGTGATTCGCAATTTGGAGAGGATGAAAGCTCAGACATTGGAAAGAGTCAAAGACTTCGAAAAGAGGGCAATGCTAGAATGAATAAGGTGTCGGCCATCAGCGTAGGTTTAGCAAAGATAATTGGGAAAGTATGTATTTCTAGATATTTTGAAAGTCCTGAAATTGACCTTCATATAGCAGAGAATGCTTGCTGTATTGATTACACTGATACCTGGTCATCAAAACAAATTCATTGACTGTTAAAAAAACTAATGTCCGCATTGCAGTACTACCTATGTATAATGTGAAGGCAGGATGTGATTCGACAGTGGAGGTGCTTGAGCGAGCCTACCCATTACGAGAATTCACCCGCTAGTGGCTCCAAAATCCACTATTCAGCGATTACTGGTCACTCTTCACAACACAGGATCAATGGACATTTTTAAGTACATTATAGAAGCTTTGAGGCCCTTCTGATATTGGAACCTGTGAATGTGGAAGAGGCATACAGTTACATTGCATGACATTATCACAGTCTACAATGACATATTTGATCATATCGATAGCATTATGTGGGCTTTGACAAAGAAGAAGACTCGGTGGAAGGAGGACATGTTCTTCAGTGTGAAGTTAGCTCAATAGAACCTGCCCAAATATTATGCTGAAGTGAATCCAACGACGGATATAATACTCATTTCTATACCTATCCTCAATCTTTTTGGGAAGTTGCAATCGATTCAGAAACCAGACAAGGGACTGGATATCAATCCTGCGGATGAGACATCCCATACTACCCAATACAGGGAGACCTTTCGGAAGTATGTGGAGAATGAATACTGTACCAAACATCGACCTGTGCCAGTTAATAAACCCGAAACTGTAGCACGGAGCAATTACTTCCCCCTGGTAATGGCTTCAGGATCCGGTCAATCATCCTTTGATGGCTATGATTTGTCCCGCGAAGATGAAGAATTCTTAACGCTTACCAATGTGGCTAAAATAACACCCAGATGAAACTATCATGCAGCACGCTTCTTGACCGCCGGCAGGCTGCATTTGAATTCACCACCTGAAGCACCAATGAACTGGGGGCAAAGAAATACACACCTCAATAATTACCACTCCGACCCAATGGAGATTAGCAGAATGTTTTGGAGACCGGACATTACCAGCTGGTGGCGCCAGCGAGTGGAAACACACAGAATGTATGCCGATCTCTTCAATGTGGTGCGCGACATATTCTCTATCATACCACATGGTATTGGAGTGGAGTCTGGTTTTGCCCTTGGGTGAGATATTATCAGCAGGAGGCAGAGAGAAACCACAGGCAAGACCGTTTGTGAAAAAGTCGTTGTAAGATAGTTTGCTTAAGCCAATAACATGATTTTGGCAGGCAATGACCCAGTATTGGTTATGACAAACACAGAAAACAACTCAGAAATGAAGAAAGAGGCAGAGGAAAGGAAATTGCACAGAATGGCTAAGGTCCACGACGTTTTGGAGATGTGGCAGGGCTGCCAAAACCTAAGTGCTACACAGAAGGAAACTCGCGCTCAAACAAAGTACATCATGGCCGTAGGATAAATTTCGGATGGAGAAGAGATCATCAAAACATCCTGGTCACTCTTTCAACATGATGGTGCAGCTGCATATTCACTGCCAGAAAGATTACCTTTGCCCTCAGCTTTGTCTGCAAAGGACCTCCCTGGAGGTCGAACTCAAAAATTCAATGTCTGCTGATTCAGAACAATCAACCATCATCCAGTCGAAAGTGATGAGGATAGTGCACCTGAAAGCATTTCGCATAGCAATGATTGGGTAAACTGGAATAGTGACTTGGATAATCCAATTGACACCAATAACGATTGCATGGCAGACGTTGAATCTGATCTATACCAAGGCTATGGCATCCAAGAACCGGAATCCCCAGAGCAGTGTGATGTGAGTGCCACACCAAATGTTCTCTGATTGATTTTGCGAACATGGAAGTCAAAGAGACAGGCTGAAATGCTATTGATGACGGTCAATGCAATAGAAACGAGAAGGAATAAGGGAGTGAAGAAATAGTAGAACAGAATGTGTCAATGTTTCACCAGCTTCTTGATGGAGCTTGACCGAGAGTTTCAGTTAGAGCTGTATTATGGGCAAATGATCAGCAGGAGCTTGTAAATATCTGTTGATAAACAGATGTATAGCAGGTACAATAAATCTTTGGGCAAGATATATGAATTTTAGTCATATGAGAGCGAACAGTGCAAGAATGTTACTGCGCTTGGCTTTGCGAAAGGGCAGAGTTTCAATCTGTCAGAAAGACAACCAATACATTCAAAGCATGGTGGAAACAATTATCAATGGGAGCAGATGTTTCATGGACAATATATTAAACTGAGCGTCAGCGGAGGGTCAACGATTTTGTGGTCTTGTAAGTATGGTATTCGAACAGTGATCCAGTCGCTGTTATGCATCTCCAACATATTGGCAGCTTTATAGCTAAGAGTAACCGCTACATGGTCACTGCCCCATTCTGAGCATGAGCATCAACAGAGCGTCAATGATTTGTGGTCTTAGAAGTACGGTAATTGAATAGTGATCTGGTTGCTGTTATGCACAAGCAACGTATTGGCAGCGTTTATAGCCAAAAGAGACAGCAACACAGTCACTGCCCCATTCTGAGAATGAGCATCAACGGAGCGTCAATGATTTTGAGCTTTGCATCATGGGAAATTTATGTTCTGATTGGTTGCAGACATCCATTTATGAGATATTGGCAGCTTTTACTGGCAAGCACGACAGCTACATGCTTCCTGCCGCATCCTTAAAATGAGTTTGAAGGGAGCATAAACAGTTTTAGGTCTTGCATATTTCGTAATCAAGGCATCACGTGGATCTTCATGTACATAACAGAATTATTAGCCGCCTTAATATGCAAAAATACAATATAGCAAAGGTAAAACACGGATTCGAAATTGATCGATATTGCAAACTGCAAAACATCCAAAATGTATTATTCGTTTTTGAATACGCGATTTTGATAAGATACTATGAATAAACTGCAAAAATGATAGCCTTAAATGAATCTATACATGGACCCGCTGGGCGACCCGCTTACAACCGGCCCAATTTGAATGTGTTGGGAGTTTACCACAAAATGTACCCAGGTTGACGATTCAGGTTTATTGACGACCGGAACCACCAATTTGCCTACAGTTATGTTTGTACCCGGATCCGAACCCAATGTGACGGTCTGGAACTGTTGCTAAAAATATGTGCATGCACCCATCACTTTACACCATGTGTATTTCTCACCTTTACCATTTCAGTTGATTCCACTTCTATACTGTACTTAAATTGCTGATCTCCTTGTTTCTTCTCCAACTAGCTTTATTCCTTGACATACCATCTATCATTATGGTTCTTCCCTTTCTTATTCACCGAGTAACAGTACTCATATTCATGGACATCTCACTGTTGTTCAGCCATTGCTGAGGAATTGACAGTAAGATTAGTACTGGCACCGCGAGACAGTTGAGGTTTACCAAATCCTGTACGCGGGGTGGGGGGGCTATTGTGTGGCTGTGTTGACAATTCCCCATCGCTGCTATCCTCGTTGAGCCTCTTTCCTAGAATTTTCACTTATTGACATAGACTTTCATTCCAGCATATCTCCAGATGGCTCTCTTCTAATACCACTTCCTGACTAGTAAATAAGCTGTTGATACTGATGAAATATTAACATACCCTGCTGTGGATCAGCAGATATATTCGGATGGAAGGTATCGATGAGATGCTGCTTATTGGTGATGGCAAAGGTCTTAAACATTATCATGGGTGCTATTGACAACTTGGTCCCAGTTGGTGGTAAGCAGATCATGTGTAATCATTTACTGGTGGGATATGCAGTGGTATGTATAGTGGTAGATATTCAGTTTTGATTGTATATCCTCTTGCAGTCTGCAGCCTGTAAGTCTGGGCTCATCATTCTTGCTTATATGCAAGATCCATGCATTATAAGCATTGATTTAATTATTAGTCTTCATGTCAATTACATGTTCTGCATTGGATATAGAACATTTATATATTACTAACACTGGTGCCAGGTAATGTTCACTACAAATTGGTGGAAGGCACATCACAATTACAATTTGTAGAGCTGATTGCCTGCTGGAAATGTTGATAATGAAACATACAGTACCTTATCTGCTCCATTTCAGTCCAGGAGTGTAATGGAGTCAGCAGTCAAGCAATTGTCATGAATATTCAATCAGACACTGTCCTGTTTGATTTGTAGGCCACACATGGTATCCAGTTCAGCTTGGGTGATATGGGTGGCAACAAACACACTTGAGAGGGTCTCCGGATATGTTTGTAATGGCATCATATTACCTGGCAATGGGTAAGGTCCACTGTAGAAAGGTTGCCGCTATGCAACTCAGATCTGAATCAAATTTGTTACCCTTCAATTGTTTCTATATACTTACCCACTCTCATGTGCTACCTTGCCCCTGTGTCAGACAGGTGCATTGATGTGTAGGTGTGGGAAGCATTACACATCATTGGATTTTCCAGTGATCAAATATGTCTCACTCACAAGGATATATAAATATAACCCATATTGAGAAATTGTAATAGCACTGACAGAATCTGAACAGCTTGAGCGTCAATTGTATGGTCAATTATCTACAATGTCTGTCAGAAAAGCTGCCAGAAGTCAATTGCACATGGCAAGCAGAGGTTTGAGGACGGAAAGTTGATATTCTCCGCTCAGTAGAATAATTCAGTTTCTCACCGAATGAGCAGTGACAGCTGAGGAAGATGAAATTTACATTGGAAGTGATCATGATGACAAAGAAAACGCTGCTGACATGGAACATGACCTGAGCAACAGTGAGATTGATAACTCAAGAAAGCTGAAGCGTAAGATATAATGTCATGTCATGTCAATAGAAACAATGCTGTAAGAAATGCGATACAGGCTCAACAATGCCATCTGGGGGACTACTGTGCTATGCACACAGAATGCTGAACAGCTGAAGGGCAACCGGGATAACCAAATATAGTACATGCAACAAGAAGCAACAACAACAGATAGAATTGATGTGATTTATCCACAGGAGTCCTGTGGCATTACAAAGGAACAATATAACCTTCTCTACATGATACTATCAAACTTCCCATTTCAAGGACTCTAATTCCTGAACAGAGATCCCAATACAGTGAAATATTCAGCGAGTCTTCTGAGTAGATGGCATGATCACCCGGACCATTCCACCGAGATATGTATTGCTGACCAATCTGGTAAAGTGATCAATTGACCACCCAACTAACTGAGATCTCTGTATGGAAGACTTTGACTTGCAGTTCAAAGAGATGGAGACAATTTACTGCAAGATAGACAGAAAATTTCATGTAGGAATGGGGTGTATGATCGATATCCGCAAAGGAGCGAATTAACAAGTTGGAGTCTATGCCAATGGAATGAAAGCAATTTGGTTTGTAGCAGGATCATTCCCCGGAGATAACACAGACCTATATGAAATGGCTGGGAGTGGACTTCATCCAGGTCTCATATCTCTGGTGATGCCATTGATCTCAAGGATTGGTCAATCGGACCATATGAAAGAGCGCGAGGAGAGTGCCCCAGATTTTGATGTCTGAGCAGCGGCACAATGCATCAACAGCAACAGTCAGGTCGATAATGAAAGCTGTGAGGTGAACTATCCGAACAAGGCAACAACCGATGCAAACTTCCGACAATTCATATCCGAGCCAGCGCAAAAACTACTGTCCTATAGAGATATATTTCAAAAGATGTTTGATGTACTCCTGTGCCTTGGCTCTCATGAAAACTCTATGTAATGTGGAAGTCGGAAGGAATATGAATACACTGTGCCTGACCCAAATATGACACATTCTAGGACAACAATTTTACACTTGCAGGCTTCCCAGATAGGCTTGCTCCTGCAGGAGACAGAACTGAAATCGAATGCTGGAGCTCCATCAACAGTTAACAACCATGAAACTACATGGCATCTCTCGGTATCTAGCTGGGTGGGTCATGATACACCAATCAGACCCTTGATTACTGTTGCTGGGTATATGGGGGATAATGGCGAAATTTGTGCAAAACCAACTCCAGTGGATGTCATTCAGGCTGAGGGTTGTTTGAGACAGCCACAGAGTTTTGATGTCTCGTCAAAATTCATATGGCATGGCAAGACAGGATTTATTGCACATTGTCTACAAGGTCCAGATATGAGAATGATATGAAGAATTGCAGCTAGTATGAGCACTCATCCACTGCAGTGTTACCAACATTGTCACTTCTCCACAACTTCTCAATTGACTCACACTACTTCAACAAGCAGTGCACATTATTACTCACAGCTTTAATGGTAAGGTGAGTACGCATGCAAGAGAGAGCTGTAAGATGGAGACAACAATCCAATTCATCAATCACTGAGCCCCAGTCAATGAACCAGAGGTGCTGCTTGCCCCAATAAGGGCAAGCGATCTAGTAATGCAATTACCATGTGTAATGATATGCATGCCAGAGATCGATTGGGCTTCTAGTAGATATCAACACAAACTAAATTTCCTTCATTAAATATATTTAGTTGATTCTGCTCACAAACCGGAAAAATGAAATCGAAGGTTGCCTCACAAATGGAATTGCTTTATTATTCCTGAGTGTTCTTGGAGTTATTGCAATACAATTTTCAAGCGTCATGACCAGTGTACCAACTTTGGCGAATGTGACAATAAGGGCTGGACAATGGGTTTACACTGCCTTTGGCAATGACAGAAATTGTCTCTCAGTATACTCTGATGTTCCACGATAATATTTGTCATTGTGATGATTGTACTAGCTCTGTGCGTTGCATACAGCATGTAATTGTTGCTTTCAATGATCTCTGATGGCTTAATTTGAGCAATGATAGTTATCATACAGAAGTGGTTCACAATATTTCATTTGTTGATGAAGAATTGTCCACTACCTTACAGGTGATCAACCATTGTGGAAGGGCTATGCAGGCCAGCAATTATCATTTCACTCATTTGAGATTAGACTTCAGTAAACCATCAGTTCCCATACATTTGCTACTATTGTAATATACTGGTGAAACCTAGAATACATTAGTATACCAAGGAAATCTCAAAGCCTATCACCGATACCATTTCTAACCTCCAAGCGACATTACACCCTCAACAATTGTGCTTCCTTCAACTTATCCTGTATTCTCAATGTTGGTGATGTTGGTGATGTCATTACCATTGCTGTCGAAGAAGTGGATGGGCTGGCCACTGCTGGAGATTGCAGACTGACCAATAGGCAGAACAGCTGGGATTTGCAGGCAAGCTTCAGTAGCACCAACTGAGCTGCTGAGACAATTAGAAGACATGTCAGGAGGATAAGTCAGCTCTTTTGGAACATAATTAAGGAAGTCCTTATCAAAACTGCCCTGACCATTGTGAGGTTATGCCATCACTGGGTCTCTATCTGTTGAGTGGATCCTTTAGTCCATCATGTTTCTGATAATATCTATGATTGTGGCATGAACATCTGGTGAGGAAGAACAAATATACCCTTGGAGACGACGAAATATATCTATGCATGCATTATCAACCTTGCGATTAATGATTCTGGTACTGCACTTATGTTGTGCTGCACCTCCTGGACCAACCTCTGGCAGAACCCTAACGTTGCCAGCTTTCAAGACTGACAGACAATAGTGGACGGCCGTTGTGAAGAGGGTGATGAATGTTGGGTTGGTATAATCAATCAGCAATGTATCTACCGTTCCCGTTCCTCATACGCCATATATCTATATATGGTGTTTACAAACTACCATTTCAGTCGGTGCAAATTGAAACTGGCACACCTACATTGAACATCATGATAAGGAATAAACAGGCATGGGACTTTGATTTTGCCTCACAAATGTTAGTGGGCCAGGCAAAACTGTCTATTGCCAATAACTGGGCTACCATTTTCAGGATCTCTCTAGGCAACTTGATTCAAAATTCATTGATCCAGTCAACTGTGATATTGCAGTGCTGTTCCATTGCCGCACAAGAGCATGTAACTTTTGTGAGCGTCTGATGCACCACGTAGGCAAGGAAAACAATATTTCATATGATTCATTTACCACCGTAATCTAGGCACATGGATGGTCTGAGTTTCTCTGGGCAGAATCAATCCTAGTGACTTCCTTACACCACCAACGATGAGTCTGGGCGGTCTTCACCATATTCAGGGCAAATGGATTCACACATATCGTATAATTGATGGCTATAGGCATGATGTGTACCATGACCATCCGCAGACAGCCTCAACAATGTTGTCTGGGAGTTGCATTCTGCGCCGATAATGAGGCCTTTCACATTATGAATGAAGTACTCATATCACCCGAAATTTTAAACTTTCCATGCAAACAATTGCTCAACGGCTTCATTTGAATCATTCATCTAGCAAATATGTACATTGGTTGGCGAATTCAATTATGTCAATGGTCAATCTAACACCTTCCTTGATACCAGCCTCACAGGCACTTGTTCTACTTCCTCCTCCGAGACAAGATGGACCTCCCAACACTCCGAATGTGGAGGCGATGCCCACAGGGTAGTTTATGCAGTTGCCAATACACACTTGCCCAATGTTGACATGAAGGATACTTGTGATAGCTGCGTGCCCAGTGCTTTCCTGGATGGTTGCCGAAGAGGCTTGACATCTGATTGTGAAATGTCATCTGAATCATCAATGTAATTGTTAGGTATTGTGCTGACATTGTGATCCAGATAGTGGTCATTGATTGATTGTCTCCTCTTCCTGGTGCTCGAATCAGGCAGAGGTTGAGGACCATTGTGGTGCCTGTATATCAGCATTGAAAACTCTGGCAAGTGATAAGGAACAAACAATTTCAGGTGTAACTAAAGCAAATATAAATGCATGTATAGTAAATCATTTCAACCGTTGTGTAAAGGAATGGAAGACGTTGTATGATTGAAATCGTTGTCGAGATACAACACTTTATCATATTTATGATTCTACGATCTTGGCTTATTCCACCACCCCTCCTTGTAACTCCTTGGACGGACAGGAACTCGAGACTAAGAATGGCAGGTAATACCAATGCCTCTGGGTGGTTGTTTGCCTTCAATGAACAAAAACCATTACCATAATATAATAGAAAGCATTCGCATTTTCGAAATCATACTGTCCAATATCTGCAGGGTAAAGATACAAAACGACCAAATACATGATACCAATATATGGTATGGTATCGCTGCAACTTTGCCTTTCCCAGACACCGAAGTCTCAATGATCAATCCCAACAATGTGAACTTTGCACAAAACCCTTCAGGCATGAATATGACCCATGTAATGACAAAGAAAACAATACACTAAATAGGGACACCAAACCTCTCCAAGCCACTCAAACTTATTACCCATCCGTCCACCCTCCAAAGTTGCAGAACAATCCCCACCCACAATTCAAATCCTTGAACAACCATCAAGCCAGTGCATTCCATCCTCACAACAACTTATTTGCTACTGCATAGCTGCTTGTATTGATACTATTGGCGAAATAGCCCGCAGTAGGAGAATTCACAGTGTAATCATGCTGGTGTAGCCATGCCATACCCTCTTTAACACCAATGCTTTGAGCGTAAGCGGCAAAGGTATCAATATCACTGTTTTGGATGACTTCAAGGGATCGCTGCTTCCTGATGATGATCCTTGGATGATTCTTTCAAACTTCTAGATTCCTGTTTCGGTTGTTGGGAAGCTAGATCAGTTTCGGCTCCACTTCTCGGCATTCCCATCTGAACCCTCCCTGATGTCATTGATCATATCCTTAGCTAGAGGTAGGAGGATGGCATCGAGTGGAAGGTTCATATAGCCACCATGCATAAGTGTCGGCGCGCCAGTTGTGCCATACACTTGTTAGCTATGATAAATGTGATACGAATGCATAAGGTTGCTGAATTTCATCACTATGTATACATATCTTGCTGCAGTGATGATATGGAAGATTGAGGTAACATTATGGGCATGTTTGGCACCGTCTCCATTAGGCTCCACCCTGCAGGCCCATTGCTCTCGGATTTTCTAGCTGGGGTCTGGCAGACGGGCAATTGGAACAATCATGGTTGACCAAATGGTCATATTGCCGAGAGATATAACAATTGGAAATGTTGATTCATCTTCCGCTGGCCAGTGCCATGAGAATTGAAGAGAGTTTGTTCACCCAGTGTCTTCCCCGCAACGTTCGAATCCACCTAGGTGATGGTACAGCAAAATGTCTTGACACGGAAATCGGTCAAGACATCGTTACTCACCTCCAATATTCAAGACCTTAGATGGACAGTTGCTTCCACTGCGTCTTCTGCAGCTATGTATCATCTGGTAGTTCAAATGAAGTATTGGGGCAATGAGGTACATATCTATACAGATGAAATTGCGCTTCTGACTAGAGGTTTCATCAATCCAACTCTTCCTTCCGAGAAGGCCAATTTTCAGTAATGTGTCAACTGTTGCCTTGTGTTATTGACAATCGAGGATAGCCTTTTCAAGTATGTACCAGCGCCAATGCAGGCCTTTAGATGCCAAATTACCAATTGGAGAAACGTAACAATTGATTTGGTGATACCGATCTACAAGGCAAGTGTCTCCATTGCTGCTGATGGTGACGACATGGGCAATCTCCATGATGTGCATCCACAATTTGTCATCTTTCCATTGCATTGTCAAACCACCCTTCTCCTGCCAAATCCCAATGGTGTCAGCTACCCAGTGGATGACTAAAACTACTGCGTTCTCGGCCGAGAGGAGGACACATACAGTGAGCATTTTAAATTTTCTGGCATTTGGGACAACTGATTTCGGCAACCAGCAGGCATCAGATTGCATTTGATGTTCTCAACGGTGGTCAATAATTGAGTGGTGGATATCACATACTTGATGCTCTAAACCAGCATTGGGAGTAATGAACAGATTGTCAAGGGTAATATGATGTAATAGTGGAGGTGAGTGGGGTATGTCCAAGGATCTGGTGATTGTAAGTACTGTGCACAGCCAGGTCAAATCTAGATGTGGGCTTGGAGGGGTTACTCGGATCTGGTGATATCATCTTGGCTGGGATTCAGCTAGAAACCAATCTGATTAGCATCACCTAAGTGCCCTGATTTGTGGACTCAATAGATGAATCCATCACGATGACAACTACAAGGATGTTGTGCAGCCATGTCTCGCTCAGTAGTCCTTGATCCAGTTGTTGCACCCCACAATGGTGTCACTGGGTCAGTATCTAAGGAGAATACATGGTTCATATACATTACACTGTTAACAGAACCTGACGAACATCAGTCAGGCAATGGGCTTAGGAGGGTCGTATATGTGTGCAAAACAATCGCTACCAAAAGCTGCATGCAGATGCAGTATGCTTGTCAAGATCCAAGTGACTCTAAAAATGAGAGAGTGATTAAACACTTTACATACGTATAAAGAATGATGGGAGATATCCTAAAACAGTAGTGGGACCCCGGTTTGGAATAAGAAAATAGAGGTGGAGCTCTTTCCGAGAACAAGCTGACTCGCAAAGGTATGTGTAGTTAAGAAACTAATGAGATGCTACTTAAGGTTGTATGCGACATTTCATTTTGCCACCAAAATATACACTTTCATCAACACTGTTTTTGCTGCTCGAAGATATACTCCACTTTCCGCATTAACATCAGTCACCTCCTTCGTGACCACCTTGATTTGACTGTGTACTGAACAGCAAACAACTGTGATATGATAGCTGTGGAATCAACCACAATAGTATTGTACATCCATTTGTTCATAAACCACATCGGAAACCATTTTTTCCCTCTCCCACCAGCAATTGCAGTCGCATTAAACCCGACTGCTGTAATGGGTATGTCGATCCCGAGCAACCTCCAAGTCAAAAATGTATCTATGGAACACTACACCTGGATGACGGTCTAGCAGGCAAGCCAATTCGAACTAAGCATTTCTATATGTTCAATGATCAAATAGATCTAGAATTTCAGTTTTCTGGCCCCGTGGAGTATAAATTAGCACACTAGTGCATAATGTACAACTTGAGCCAAGCTGCTATCAATGAGCATTTCAGGAACCCTACAATGCAAACCATCAGCAACTGCACTTCGTCCCACACATTATTCATCTAGTTGAATCAAAGGTGATATCTGGTCAGCATGGACTCATTGAAATTGGGTAACAGGTGTTACTATCATATGCCCGATCCAATGGTTCTTCACAATGATCATTACACACATTCCATCTACTGCAGTTCTGTTAAATGCATTCAGTTCCGAATTTTACAGTCTGCTTTTAGGGAACATATATCGTGTACCTCAGCAAAGTAATTCTGTGAAGCTGAGGGACAAATCAATTCAGAGATGAAACCAAGTAACAGGTGGTGAAATGAACAGGTACAACAGTTGAATTTAGTCATAGCTATGATAATTTGACTGCATAAATAGCTAAGGTGGTTATGTGGCGGTTGGAGTGTCCCATTATTTCGCAGTTCAGACCAGACCCATCTTTCAAACTCTTCACATGACAAGACAGAAAGTAAAGTATGTTTGAGTTTTGGAAACATCGACTTGATGATTACATCGAAGCCTTCAATTGTTGTAATCCTCCACGTTGCCCTGCTTTCTGTTCCTCTGCGACACCTTGTTAAATGAAAAGGAAAATGAGCTGCTCTGAAAGATCATCCAATCCACAATTGGGAGGGTTTAGGACAGGTCTTTGAGTTGATTTTTCTTCCTATTGATGTGATATAGAACCGCGCGTACATAATGTCTTTTGGGGACAATGGGATGCAGCAATGTTCTCATGTCATTGGTCGATGAATGGCCGACTACTTCGAAAACATTCCCTTGCATTCGACCATGCTGCTCTATCAGCTGGTGTGTAATGCACCTCAATCATCATGTTGAGTGGAGGGTTCATTAGCATTGGAATTGAGAGACTGTTCCCTATACTTCCAGAAGATACTACTTGAGACTCTCGGGCAAACGACAGAGAGACGTGAAGCAAGTCAATAGAAGGATGAACAAGTGGTTGGAACCTTGGAATGCATCTTCCGGAATCTGAAGTATATGTCCGTGACACCTACTATCATACCTGGAATTTTTCAGACTGTCTATCTTGGTAATCATAGGTATTGGATTGTCTCAGTACTGTCCTTCCCTGAATTCCATTCAATGATTGACAAATTCAATCAGATCGAGGTGATAATGACTCTGTACCCTGGCTTTGCTCAATTCAACAAGCTATATTGGCAGGTGATATAATATAGTTGTAAGAACGTGGAAGAACTCCAGGGCATAATTGCTCCAGTTTTCGTGTCCACTCTTTCAAACCATTTGTCTGGCCATAAGATTCCCCTCCCACTAACCATGTTGTGTGGCTACAATGTAGTGTATTTTCAACTCATGGCACGGTCTAAGTAACATACTAAAGCCATAATCGCATATATGGAGAAGTATCAGAACAGGATTCAATGTCGCATGATGTATGCGGTGGATTCCGAACCAGTAAATCAGGAAAGCAGGTCTTGCACGGCAGCAAAAGACAGATTACCTTGCAGATACAGGAGGAACACGTGAGTGACCCTGCTTGGAACCATCTTTTGCCGACTGCATAGCAACATCACATCAATGAAACCCAGTGCAGATGGACTCGGACATTGTACAACCTCTTGTTGACGAATCAGAACTGAACTTTGTGAAAATCCATTTCCTGATTCTCTCCTCTGGCCATATCCGCCAGCTTGCCAATCTCTTAACTGCAAGCTCTGCACTCCCAGAAAGAGTGATGATTGATGATAATTAAGCATACTGACAATAGAATTGTCATGAGGCCATCTTGCAGATTCTGCAAATGCAAGCCTCAATGGAGGTGTTTCAGTATTCAAAGCTGAATGCAAAAGCGGCAAAATAATGTCGGGATGATGAAATGTATCAAGGAAAAGTGGCAACCAAACGAACCATGGAAACCCTGGACCCAGCATTTATGAACCTTGATTACTTTTCCATGTTGTGTGCAAAGCTAAATGGGGAGCAATAGAATTACATTCGATGATGTTTCAAGACCCTAGCTGGCTTCACCGACTACATTAATCAGGATCAGTATTTCGGTCATCTGAACAATGCAAAATTCATTCATTCAAACGGAGTCGCAATATCAGTGCCTTTTGGTCTATGCAACATGCGGCCAGTTCCTATTGTTCGTTACACCAGGTCTATATGGGGGAGACAGCATGAGCCACCAAGAAATGATACCGTACTTTCCTGCATGAGGACAAGTGTTGATATCCACTGTATGTCAACTGCTGGATGCATTCCCACCAGTTTGAAGTGTCTTTTCATTGCCCTGCAGGCTAAATCACTCGTTGAAGTGCTCCTTGCCTTAGATCAGGCAATTGCAACAGGGCCAATGCATCCCACAACTGGTGTAGTGAGTGCCAAGAACGGACATCAACCTCTGGTGCAACCTGTGCATGACGAGAGATACAGTAATATTCCTGTTTTTTGTGTTGGAACCATCTACCTAATCCCTTTAAGTGTGATCGAAGGGGTTTTACACCGTCTTCCACTCACACCACAGCCGGATTGCACCTGGTGGTACTTGCTCATCATGATAGCCTTAAATGCTTGCAATTTGTTGTACATATAGATTTCTCAATATAATACTTGAAGTAATCAATGCAATGATATATCATAATCCGATAAGTGTTTCCTCTGGCTGTCTCAATGATGTTCTGGGAGTTACATAAGCTTGGGTATAATTAATGTTGCAAGGGATTAAATAATTTCAGAACATTGTGGAACTCCATGAAATAGTTCAAAATACTGTCGAAAAAATTAAAATCCAGAATACCAATGCGAAACAAGTGCAATAAAGTAAAACACATTGCGAGAATGGTTTCTAAGCTGACGTGAAGGCAGGATGACATTATTCAATGCTTGGAAGGAAGGTGGCAGAATGCAAACGAGTCACATGTATCATTTATTCAAAATGAGGTGAGAGCTGAGTGCACAAGATCCATTTTTGGAAACTGATTTCCCCTTTTGCTGATGTGGGTGGATCATTCGAGGGTGTTTGATGAATATGGCTAATGATGGATGGGAACATCAATCTAGGGATTCTGCCGAAACAACATCAACTAGAATCCCGCCAACTGTGATTGAGACAATGGCCATCTGGACCGTTCAAACTCCCACCGTGACAGATGCTTGTATGCCTTTTCAGATACGTACTGCATCCAAGCAGCAAGGTACCTCAAATCCTGTCCTGACTGACACTACAAGTAGTGAAAGTTGCAATTCCAAGAATATCAAGAAAGATGGGAAAGAACTGAGCTGCGTCATTCAGTGGCTCGGCCACAGCTCAGTCTACAGGAGAATTTTGGACTATGAATTACTGATGTTGGCACACCATGTCAGACAAATGGGGAACAACACTGCACACATCATCAAACAAGCAGTGAACATGGAGACATAGTGGTTTATAGCATTCCAGGTTGAAAGAACAGCGGCCATACAACCAAATTTTAAGGCAATAGAACAAGTTCATACTCGACTTCAAAATATGCTGTACAATGAAATGGAGCAGAGGATCTAATATGTAGTTATGGAGTGTTGAAGGAGAATGTCGGTGCGCAAGGAACAAGAGTCCTTATCGTTTCCCTTTGAGTTCAAGAGTATTCTTTCAGTTTATAGTTGTTCTTTGAGGCTATGTCTTTCCATTGGGTTTATAATGTTCTATTATTTTTTTCATATTTAGGTATTAGATTAATTGAAATGAAAGAGGCAAGGGTGTGTTCTGCACAAATGGTCAGGGAGGAGTTGCAGCAGGAAAATACTATTCTCACCATGACTACCAGTCAGTGTGGCAGGGGGAAGCTAGTGGTAGCTGTATGAAGATGAAGGAATAATACAGTAAGACTACAAGATAGACGGTATATATTTGGAAAGCTGCATGATGGCTAGACACCGTTTCATCATCTACTGAAATACTCTTCCAACTCTCCCGGCTGTTTCTCCCTCTTGCTCCATCTGAGACTTTTTACATTGACACATTTCGTGCAGTTTTTCATATCTGTTGTCCCAATGGTACCTACCCATCCACTCGCTTTCACCTCAATGCTGAGCCGCTCTTTGTGACAAATTTCCTGCGGATATTGCTAGAGGTGTGGCTACCTATCAGTTCTAGACCCACTGCCTTGCAGCTCTGCCAGTATACCATGCATGTATTGAAAGGGACACTCTGTATCTGGCAGGTTAGCATGCTGATACAAGGAATTCCACTGCCAATTAGACAAGTTATACCCCTGGTTTTACACACCCACTTCTACCATCCATATTGCTCTCATCATGTTCCCACATCTCTCTTGCGTGTCCACAACTCTATCATCGTCGCAGAACACAAAGGAGTGATATCCCTCTCTGTATCTCCACTCCATGACCATTAGCAAAAATCTATTACACCACACACTGAGTTCAAGCATACACTCAGTACAGCTTGCCCCATGAATTCACAATCTTCAATTCATTCCGATAATTAAGAGTTGACGCCAGAATTCAGCTCTACCATCTGGTGTGTTTTCATCCAGTTTGACCGCCAACAGCCAGGTCTCCATCAGGGCATCAATGTAACGTCGTCTTGTATATTGCCATGTTTATGAGTTGCCCAACATATGAACCAGGTCTTCACACCCAGCCCACCTCACAATCAACCAACTCTTGATTGACCACAACCATGTACCCATCCAACGTGAGTTAATGGTGGCCTACAAATGCATCACAAAACTGGCTTAATCTTGGCCTACAACAGCATATCTATGTTAACACGATCATAGCCTCTGAGTGCACACTTCGGCTCACTTGATTTCTGCTGTCAGGAACATCTCCAAAGTCACACCATTACGGTCTCCAAGTTCATTACCAAACGGCTTTGGTTACAGTATCCACATGCATTGTGGAGTTCCGTCAGTCTCAGCCTCCATATGCATAGTCAAATTAGCTCAATGATGATATCAAAGTGCATATCTATTCTCACTTGATTGCCATCTTCAGGTACACTTCCCATTGCTCTCCAGAACCACCTGCAGCCGGTCCAAATATCATATCTGTGGATGGATAGCTACATTGATACATCGCGACATTCATACATTGATACATAGATGTGTCGATGCAAATACACACTGATTATATGAGCTTCATCATTACGTTAAGGTGGGTGGGGCTGACAAGTTGAAGTTGTTTATACAGCAATTTAACTCCCAACCATTGTACCTGAGTATTTGGGTGCTCCTCTGATTGTCACATTGGCAAAAGAGCCAATCGACTATAGACTGTGGTACACAGACCCAAGCACACATGCAGGTTGTTGAAAGTTTCCTGTTGACCGCAGTACAATACCCAACTGATAGCAGTCCATAGTCAGCTCTTAGGTTTCGGCACATCCAACTATTGGACAATTTATGGCTGGCAGTCAACAATCATCCGCCCGCCTTGGCTGCCGATAGTCTTCACTGGTGTTAACACACTTCATGAGAGCATCTTGCATGGCTACTTATGAGGCCGCTTGAGAGCCAGGTGGAGGGCCAGCCTTAGAGTATGATTTGGACCCTAATTCAGAGCGTACTTGGGAGCCATCATCAGAGCCTGCATGAGAATCTGCTTCACTGCCTGCTTCACTGCCTGCTTCACATCCACGTTTTGGAGAGCCAAGCATTGTCAGTGGTAGCATTTCCAGATGAACCTTTACGCCAATCGGACTCTGAATTTGCGGGAGTGTTGGCCAGGATACAGTCCACGCTGGATGGTGCCATGACATTGACATTGACATAGCTAACATACTTGACTAAGTGCTTTTAGTGCCATCACCATCACAGTCACCATCACCACCACTAACACCAGCTCCACAGCCAGCTCCGTCACCATTATAACCACCAGCACCAGACCGAATACTGATATATATGCCCCATCTCATCAGGAAACTGGCCACCGAATGCACCGAGACTATTGAGTGGGAGATCTACTTGCCCTAAGATCCATATGATTATGTTTCCTGAAACATCTAAAGCTGGTATCATAAACAGCTTGACCTTCAGGCATTATGAGATATCATTGTGGTGTCCATGTCAAAGATAAGGTTCGGACTATGATATTAACCAATGTCATGGATTCATTCAACATCCACTGGTGGCCACCTGGCACACACCACACCCCGTACACCTCCCGCCTCCCACCTGCCAAACACTGCCTGCCATTTGCCACAATACTCACGCCTCCTATTGCCTGGCATCTTTGACTTTGTGGGTTGCTGGATTGAGTATGCAGAAGCATACATGAGAGCATATAATCAAGTCAGATTGAGAGTACCTTCCCAGTTGGGAGTGTACTTAGAAGAGCCTTGAGAACTGAATTGGGACATGCAGTCAAGAAGGCTTGGGGATGACAGCAGGTGCAGTTGGGAGTGTATTTCAGAGGATGCTTGGGACTACACTTCAAAGCATGTTGGGAGCTAACTTTGTAGTTGTAATATAAACAGTTGCAGTCTGTCTCATCGGGTCTAGATTCAGATCAAAAGCAAACTATTGCGAAATTGGAGATACAGATTATCAATACACCTGGACTGCCAATTTGGGTACGGTTCAATGGCAATCTACAACCTGTCTGTCTTTAGCAGGTTAACAGCAAGTGGTCAAGTGGGTTCATCAGTAACATGATATAATTATTTTGTTTTTGTTGTTTGATAATAGCATCTTATCAAAATTGCTTATTCAACATCCACTAATGTGTTTTGCCGAGTTTTGCAGTGTATGATATCGATTATTATGGAAACTGAAACTTTCATTTAAAATTTTGCATTTCTTCGTATACAGGTAGTCACTAGTTCTGTTTTGAGCTCAAGTATCCTCCTGAAGCCTCGATTATCCAATCTGCCAGCACACAAATTTTTTAATACTCTGTTGAGGCATATTTTCATGATGGGTTAATGTAGATGTCATGCACATCTTTGCCTGAATTGGCCTTTGTTACTTCCTATTTGAATCATTGCCACAGACAGAGACTGCGATTACCCAAAATGCAAGACTGCCAATCATTGATGCTCTGGAGACGCTCATTTCCAGGATCAGGCAGAGAGCAAGTTGCTTGTATCATGCCCCTCAATCTGGCGAATACATCATTTGTGGTTGTCTGGAACCCATTGCCACTTGGATTGCACTCAATGCAAACCAAAAAATGATTATAGCTCTGCTTACACAAATTTTAAGAATGGAGCAGTGACCGCAGCACTTTCTCGTATGCCAATCAAGGCTACCAATATTCGGTTATGCATAACAGCGACTCAATCGCATTTGTATTACCTAACTTACAAGCAAAATTATCCTTGATACTCTGTTGACCCTCATTTTAATCTATTGTCAATTCAAAATCTGCAACTATGAATAATTATATCTGTTATTAGTTCAACTCATCAAATGCCTTTCTGACTGATTGAAATCGGCCCTTTGGCAAAGCCAAGCCATGTAACATTCTTGCACTGGTCACTCTGAAGATATTAACAGTTACATATCTTGCGAAATGATCTACATTTCACCTAGAATACTTCTGTTTATCAACTGATATTTTCATGCGACTGCTCACTATTCTCCCATAGTATATCCCTAAATGAATTTTTTGTTCAAGCATTGTACGGAATCTAGTGAAACAATATTGATGAATTCTGTTCTACTAGTTTTTATATCCCATATTCTTCCTTGTGTCGATTGCATTGACTGCGATCAACACCGTTTGAGCAGTTTTCTTTGACCTCCATGTTGGCCTAGTCAATTAGAGAATATATGGTGCCACACTGCCATACCTAGTAATAGCAACAGTTCTGGGTCAGAACTGTACCATTGACAAATTGGCAGTCCGGGTGGTCAATCAACAGGAACAGTTAATTCGGGCCTGGTGTGACAGACGTCTTCCAAACGATCTGAGTTGGGTAGGTTGTCAGCAGGTGATACAGTGGATGCATTTGAAGATTCATTTACAGTGCTTGTTTTTGCTGCTTGATAATAGTATGTTGCCAAAATCGCTTATTCAACATTCAGTAATCAGGTTTTGCATGTTTTGCAGTGTACAATATCGATTATTCTGGAATCTGAGTTTCTCTATTCATATCTTCCATTTTTGCTGATCAGGTCAGTCAATAGTTCTGTTTTGAGCTCAAATATCTGTGCCATACCTCGATTACCCAATATGAACAAGGAAAAACTGTCAACACTCAGTTGCCCATCATTTTCAGAATGCAGCAGGCAGTGTGTTGCTGTTGTTTATGCCTCTAAAGGCTGCCAATGTCTCATCAATGGATGTCTGCAACCAATTGGAATGTAGATTGTGCAAGATACATGGTTAAAAATCATAGTTGCTTAGTTGACACTTGTTTCCAGAATAGGGCACTGACTGAGCTGCTTTCTCTTCCGCCCCTTCAGGCTGCCAATATATCAGTAATGCATAGCAGTGACCAAATCACTGATCGATAACTATACCTTTAAAACTGTTGAGCTGATTGGGAGTACGGATATCACTATGCCAAGGACTATGATGTAACTTGCCTCTTTGGTAGTTAGCACCATTAGTCATCGATCGACCTTATGTCGATGCGACATGTCTCGTTACACGATACAATAGACACACCTTCGCATACGCCCGCACACACTCGACTACTCGAGCGCACGCCACCGTACAACAGGTTATGAGCCCTTGCGTTTAAAAAGGGAACCGACGATCAATTACTTCCATTTTCGTTTGTCGAGTGGAAGTCATCATCGTCACGGAGAAGCGTCTCCACAAGCTAAGCAATTACCCCGCATTCCGCCGTGTTTCTGACGGCGGCTGCTGGACGTCTCCCGTAGAGTCCGCGAGACTACTATAACTGACGATTGCGATATAAGATCGTGCAGGATGAGTTCGACTACGATCACCATCACCAAGTTCAATGGCACGAACTATGCACAATGGGCAACCGAGATGGCACTACTTCTCGAGCAGAAGCAAGTGTATGGTATCATCAAAGGATATGACGACAAGCCGGAAGAGCCAGCAGCAAACGCGACCGCTACAGAGAAGGCCGCTTTCAAAGACTGGATGAATCGCCATGGTGTTGCCAGATCGACTATCCTGCTCGGCATGGAACCGAGGATACAAG